>Ga0315308_1000003_pt1 | contig 204727 bp, 221 predicted proteins | sample TDP3_MG_FD_203078 | JGI IMG/M metagenome (GOLD analysis project Ga0315308, IMG submission 203078) | Freshwater sediment microbial communities from Lake Towuti, South Sulawesi, Indonesia - TDP3 | ecosystem: Environmental > Aquatic > Freshwater > Lake > Sediment | place: Indonesia: South...
CCATATCTTAAAGAACGACTTTAATAAATTACATGGTTTTGCCGATGATGATGTGACCGTTCTTGATCCTGCTGTCGGAACGGGCACTTTCCTATGGCTTGTCTATACTTTGAGCTTGGTAGAACTGAAAAACAAAGGTTTGGGCGGGCTGATAAGCAAAAAAATTGAAAATCACATATTGAGAGATTTTTACGGAATTGAAATTTTGATAACTCCTTATATTATCGCTCATCTCAAATTATCTCTAGCGCTGAAGAAGTGGCATTATGAGCTTAGGGATAATGATAGACATCAAGTTTATCTTGCAAATACTTTAGAGCCTTTTGAGAGTCATGGTTTAATCTCATTTATGAGAGAGATAAGCGAAGAAAGTATAACTGCCAACGAGCTAAAATTGAGGAAGAAAATTCTTGTAATAACTGCTAATCCTCCATATAGAGGAATGTCCGCTAATAAGGGACCATGGATACAGAGCTTGTTAAAAAAAGGGTATACCAGAGAAGATGGTACAAAAGATAGCGGGTACTATCAAATTGATGGAAAGCCGCTCGGAGAAAAAAATCCCAAGTGGCTACAAGATGATTATGTAAAATTTATCCGTTTTGCTCAATGGAAGATAGATACAGCAGGTGAAGGAATAATAGGTTTTATCACGAACCACAATTACCTCGATAACACCACTTTTAGGGGTATGAGACAGGCTCTACTTAATAGTTTTAATAGGATTTACGTTCTGAACCTTCATGGTAGTAGCCTCAAGAAAGAAAAAGCTCCTAATGGAAGCAAAGATGAGAATGTTTTTGACATTAGACCTGGGGTGGCTATCGCTCTTTTTATAAAAAACAAAAGTTTCAAAGACAAAAAAGTATTTTATGCTGAACTATTTGGAAAACGTGAAGCAAAATATCATTGGTTGGATAGGCACAACATAACTAATGTTGAGTGGAAGCTATTGAAACCAGAATCGCCTAATTATCTTTTCATTCCCGAGGATTCTTCTTTGAGAAGTGAATATGACGGATACTGGAAAATCATAGATGTTTTTCCTGTATATAATATAGGAATAGTTACTGCAAGAGATGCTTTGACCATAAAGTGGACGCTTGAGGAGCTTTGGCAAACAGTCTCGAGATTTGTGAACCTTAACCCAGAATTAGCGCGAGATACTTATAATTTAGGTAAAGACTCAATTGATTGGAAAGTAGAGTGGGCACAAAGAGATTTAAAAGAAAGCGGACCAAGCAGAGAGCGAGTAATACCCGTCCTATATAGACCATTTGATATAAGATACACCTATTACACAGGTAAATCCAGTGGCTTTCATTGTAGACCTCGCCCAGAAGTAATGAATAACATGTTGCAGGAAAACTTAGGGTTTATTTTTCATAGAAGAGAAGAATTAGCAGTTCCCTATTCACATTTCCTAGTAACAGATAAAATAATTGAACACGGCGCACTATCCTCAAAAACCACATGTTACCTAGCTCCACTCTATATATTCAAGGATGGCTTGAAATCACCAAATATCAACCCAAAGCTAGTTTCTGAATTAGCATCAAAATACGGTAAAACACCTAGTGAGGTAGATATGTTCAATTACATTTATGCTGTTGTATATTCAAACAGATATAGAACAAAATATGCAAACTTTCTGAAAATAGACTTCCCTCGCATTCCGTTTACTGCTAATTATGAAATATTTAAGCAACTCGCTGAAATTGGCAAAGGATTGGTAAATCTGCATTCAATGAAGACAAAGTTAGGTTCTTCTATAAAATTTGATGTACAAGGCTCTAATGCTGTGGAATTTGTTGAATACAAGGATGGGAAAGTCTACATTAATAAAGAGCAATTTTTTGATGGCGTTCCAGAGAAGATATGGAATTTTTACATAGGTGGTTATCAAGTTTTGGATAAGTGGTTAAAGAGTAGAAAAAAGAGAGAATTAAGTGGCAGCGAGATAGAACAGTTCATACAAATCACTGAAATAATCAATCAAACGTTAGATTTAATGAAAAAGATAGACGAGATGGAATTCTTAGAGTAGTCAAAACTTAGAATGGGCAATATAACTGTTCTTCTAGTTTTGTGTTTCATGGACTCCTTCTACACTATTTACTTGTTAACCACTATGAAAAACGATGATAACTCGGCATCCATACATGATCCATAATTCAAATAAAGAAAACCATAATGTTTTATAATTGCATTTCTGAATAAATCCCTTCTAACATCAGTATTTCAAGGGGACACTGTTTGAAAGACATTTTGATCAAAATTGTTGATGAGGCTTCTCAAAAGTTTGGCGCTGAGTACATTGAAGCTCGTGCTCAAAAACTTTCCAAAACCATGCTTACACTCAAAGAGGGTCGCGTTGAAGCAGCAAAGCAAGGAATTGAGAACGGCGCTGCTTTGCGGGTGCTTGTGAATGGTGCATGGGGTTTCGCTTCCGTTGGAACCCTTAATTTTGAGACTCTAAATGAGGCTATTGCAGACGCGTGTAAGATGGCAAAGGCTGCAAGTTCAAAACTTAAAACCCCAATAAAGCTCATCGAAACCAAGGCTATTGAAGATAAGGTTGTGGCGAAACCCCGAGAAGATCCAGCAAAAATCCCTATAGAAGATAAGATAAACACAACATCAGCCATGAACAACACAATTTTGGGCTACAATGATCGTATTAAAGGTTGCACAATAGACTACCTTGACTTAACTGGAACAAACTATTTCATAAACAACGAAGGCACATACATTGAGCAAGACAAGCTCTACGTTTGGTCAAGAATAACAGCCATAGCCACAGAAGCAGATGTTTTCACTTTCAGCCGAGAAGAAATAGGGTCCACATCTGGCTACGAAATATTCAATGTAGAAACTCCAGAAACCGTGGGTGAAAGAGTTGCGAAACGAGCGGTTGAACAGTTGAAAGCAAAACCTCCAAAAGGCGGAACATTTCCAGTAATCCTCGGATCAAACGTGGTCGGCGTCTTCGCCCACGAGGCTTTTGGACACCTAGCTGAAGCCGACCTAACATTGTCCGGTTCTGTATTACTAGACAAGCTTGGAAAGAAAATAGCTTCCAACATCGTTACTTTTTATGACGACGGCACGATCAATGGTGCTTTCGGTTCTTTCAAATATGACGATGAAGGTGTTCCAGCACAGAAAACCCTTCTCATAAAAGACGGAGTCGTTGTTGGACTAATGCATAATCGTGAAACTGCCCAAAAATTAAATACGAAGCCTACAGGCAATGCCAGAGCTGAGGACTTTCGGGTTGAACCCATAATTCGCATGCGCAACACATTCATGGAGCCAAAAGATTATTCTTTCGAAGAACTGGTTGAAGGCATAAAGACTGGATATTACTTCAAGAGCTTTAGAGGAGGGCAAGCAAACATAGATGGCACTTTTCAAGTGGGCATCCAAGAAGCTTACGAAATAGTTAATGGTGAACTAGGTGGGCCGGTTCGTAACGCTTCTATAAGTGGTAACACGCTTGAAACTTTGATTAAGGTGGATGCCGTTGGAAAGGACTTCGAATTATCGCCAGGGAGATGTGGAAAGGGTCAGGCGGCCTTCGTATGTGATGGTGGCCCTCACATTAGAGTGAAGGAGGTACTAGTTGGTGGCAGTGCTTAAACAAGAAGAAATGCTGAGTTTAGCTGAAGATGCGGTCAGTCTTGCCTTAAGGAGGGGAGCCAATGAAGCTGAGGCTTTTGCCTATCTAGGTCTAACAACCCACATTGATATTGAACGAGGACAAATTGCCAAAAGTTCTCGAATAATCGACCAAGGATTAGGCGTTAGAGTGATAATTAACAAGGCCGTAGGCTTCTCCTATACAAACTTGTTAGAAAGCAGAGCAGCCATCGAAGAAACGATTCTTAAGGCATTAAGTTCCGCTAAAGCAAGCAGACCAGATGAAGATTGGCACAGTCTTCCAGGCAAGAAATCCTTCGCATCGGTGAAAAACACCTACGACAGCAAAGTTGTTCAGCTTCATTCTGAGGATTTAGTGAAAGTCGCTTCCATAATGTTGGATGCAGCTGAAAGAAAGGACAAAAGGGCAATTCCAACAGAGGGAGGAGCAGCGGCGTCATACTTGTCAACGGCTATTGCCAACTCAAACGGTATTGCAAGTTTCGATCAGGGGACGATTATTGAATGCAGCCTAGCAACAATAGGCCATGAAAAAGGCGAAGTAACGCCTCAATGCTTCGAATTTAACATTGAAAGAATTTACAATATCGATCCAGAATGGGTTGGCGAAGAAGCCGCGCGGCTGGCGGTTTCGGCGCTGAAAGCCAGAAAAATAGAAACAAAAAACACCAACGTAATATTTACTCAATTCGCGTTGCAACAGCTTCTTTATTTCACTTTGATTAATGCGGTTAAGGCAGACTTCGTTCAAAGAAATCAATCCGCGTTTAAAGGCAAGATAGGGGAAAAAGTTGCTTCTGAAATTGTGACAATCTACGATGACGGCTTGTTCAAAGGCGGTCTTCGCACTTGGAAATTTGATGGTGAAGGGGTTCCTCAGCAAAAAACACCCCTTATAGAGAAGGGCATCCTAAGAAACTTGATCTATGACAATTACACAGCCAAAAAGGAGGGAAAAGAAAGCACAGGAAATGCAACAAGAGCCGGCTATCTGTCCACGCCTAGCGTAGAAGCCACAAATTGTCATCTAATGCCCGGAGACAAATCGCCGGAAGCGCTTATCAATGAAGTAAAGGAAGGTCTTCTTGTACATTATTTGCAAGGCGCCCACAGCAGTAATCCAGCCAGCGGTGAATTCTCAGTCGTTGCAGTTCCGGCGTGGAAAATCGAAAATGGCGAAATCGCTCACGCTGCCAAAGGAGCCATGCTGGCCGGTGACATCTTTCAAGTGTTAAAAAATGTATCTGCACTGGCTGATAACGAAAGGAAGGTTGGGCAATTGGTCGCGCCTTGGGTTCTTGTAGAAAACGTTAAAGTCATAGGAAAATAAATAACCCAGACTTTCATTAATCGCGTGGAAGAGGCGAGAGAAATTGGGAGGCAAAATAAAGCAAGGCTTGCTTAAGTTTAATACACCTCGCAGGATAGTCCAGTTCTTATCCTTCATATTATTTAGTGCAGTTATCTTTAATTTGGGTTCGTTGCCGCTTTTGCTTCCTGTTCTCTGGACATGGGGTTTCCAGCAAAACATTGTTGGCGACGCGTACACAGCCTTGCAGTTCATGCTTTATGATGTGGTTTTTCCATGGCTTGTTATAGCCTCATTTTTGGTCGTAGGCATATTAATTGGAAAATCGTTGTGCGGTTGGGTTTGTCCTTTCGGATTCATTCAAGATTTGGTTGGATTCATAAAACGTAAGAAAAGGGAAATTTCTCCGCGAACCCATGGAAGTATGATATACGTAAAGTATGGTATTTTAGCCATTACTTTGTTTATCAGTGTGACTTTTTCCGCTGCCAAACTTGCCGGCGTTCATAAAAGCTACGAAAGCGCTTTAGGAATTTTTGTAAAAGCCCCATTCACTGCGTTAAGTCCATCGGAAACTTTGTTTGCAGCCCTGCCCAAAATGGTTCAAAATTTTAGCAGTGCGATACCGCAGAACCAAGCTGGAAGTGCTTGGTCTGTGATTTCGAGTTTGCCTTTGCTTTTGTGGGTGCAGTTATTCATTATGGGTGGTGTTGTTGTTTTTGCAGTTTACGTTCCGCGAAGTTGGTGTAAATATTTCTGTCCCCACGGGGGTATTATGGCTGTCCTGAACAAGTTTAGTTTTCTTGGCTTGCGTCGAGACTTGGTTAGATGTGCTAAGGGTGAATGCCGCCTCTGCGTTGAAGCATGTCCTATGCGTGTACGGATTTTGGATTTGCCTTGGGAGAAATTCAGCGATGCAGAATGTATCTACTGCTTAAAGTGTGTAGATGCCTGTCCAAATAAAGCAATCAAACTGAAATATCCGTAGCTTTCCAGAAGTTTCTTCCATGTGACCTTCCTAGGCCCAAATGCTCTTTGAATAATCGTTTAAAACGGCTTCGTAAATGGCTTTTGTCTGTTGGGCTATTTTGTCCCAATTATATTTTTCCCGAACCTTTTCGAATGCTCTCGCTTTTATCCCGTTAGCATAGGCTTCATTAAGCAAAACTTTTACTATTCCCCACGCTAGCGAATCTGGATCATTCACATAAACTTTAACGCCCGTTACGTCATGTTCGACTATCTCTGATAAACCGCCGGTGTCCGAAACCACAACTGGGCTTTTTGCAGCCATCGCTTCAATAGCAACTATTCCGAAGGGTTCAAAAAGGGAGGGTACAACCGAAACATCTGCGCATGTCTGCAATTTTCGTAGAGTTTCATCGTCGACGAATCCTGTGAAAATTACTTTATGTGCCAATCCCATGCCTTTGATGATGCCCGAAAGCTGTTCCTTCATGTAGCCGTTGCCAACAATTACGAACTTCGTATTAGCTTTTTCCAAGACCTTCGGGACGGCATTAACAAGCACTTGAACACCCTTCTCATATACTAGTCTTCCAACATAAAGCACAATTTTCTCTTCTGGCAAGGCAAACTTGCCCCTAAAACCACTTAGATCCGTATTCTCTGTTTTTGCGTATGCTTCAACATCAACGCCATTCGGAATCATGACAAGCTTGTCTACAGGAAGTCCAAAAGCCCATTTGACATGCGAAACCATATAATCACTGCAGCATATGACTTTCCACGCCTCATATGTAAGCCATGCCTCTGTTTCATGGATCATCCTTTCGTAATCAAAATGAATTCCATTCCTTCGCCCAATTTCAGTGGAATGGATTGTAGCTAAAAGCGGCTTTCTGAAAATATGCTTCAGACCAATTCCTGCATTAGCAACAAGCCAATCATGAGCGTGAAAAATGTCGACTTTTCCACCCAAACCGTTGACAATGGCGGCTGCCTCCTTCTGCAGGTTCACATTCATCAAGTAGACCCATGTTGCAAAATCCGGCGAAGGATTCTTGTAAGAGTCCACTCGAAAGACTTCAACACCATCAGCAATTTCATGTTGAGGCGCACCTGGAAAATCGCACGTAACGACATAAACTTTGGCACCATTTCTCGCCAGACTTTTTGATAAGTTATAAACGTGCGGCGATATTCCGCCAATAATCCTTGGCGGAAACTCCCAAGTAAGCATGAGAACAGTCAATTCTCGATTCATGTAGAAGCTACGCCCCTCGCAACAGTTCTGTAGGTTTCCAAAATGTCTTCAACCCATTGGGTAGATTTTGGCGAGATGACTTTTACCTTTTCTAATGGAACTCTGTATAGCCGATAAACTTCATCCCGCATCCATTCGGATTTGACGATGAGCATTTTCGCTTCATACATCCCCAACCACTCAATACTTTTGATAGCCATGTTAAATGGTGAATTCGCACCATGGGAACGGTGTTCTTCTAGGCTTTCCACCGAATAAATGAAGGGTATGTTTAGTGCTTTTTTCAGAGTGACAGCGGCTGGTATGAAATGCCAATCATGCACATCTATTAGGTCTAGCTGCTTACCTGTGCTGTAGTAGATGTTTGCTGCTGCCCTTTCAACGTCCTGATTTAGAGTTAGAACCCATGTTAGGACGCCGATGTGTGTGTGAACCGGATTCGTCACTCTGTAAGTTTTAACTCTTTCCGGCTCATCATATTGTCCTGTCAAATAATCGTGATAAGTAACCACGTACGTTTTCAGGTTGTGTTTGACAAGTTGCGCTGCAAGCTCTTTAATATGGTCTGCAAGTTGCCCAACAATTCTTGGCGGATACTCCCATGAGAAAATCACTACATGCATCGCTTTCACTACGTAAAAAGTGCACAGACCTTTATTATTCCCCTTCCAGTCAAGTAATACCGTTTTTTCCCTTCGTTATCCGTGAAGCTTTCCGCGAACCCCTCAGACCTGTAATTGTCTAGAGTTCTCTCCACTTCACTGATGTCAATTTGTAAAACTTGTGCCAGTTCCTCGCTTCTTCTGGCTAGGTCTGGAGCTGTCGCACATAGGTTGTGCAATGTTTGCAAAATTTTTTCTGATAGCGGCAGTTCTTCCCTCAATTTCTCACCTTAAATAGCCTTAAACTTAGCTTTAGCGAGGTTTCCTTATAAAAGCATGTAACCCAGTTTCAGAAATATTTGGTCGCCGCTTGCGTTTGCTTGCTCAACTCGTTGAATCTTTCGTTTACAACTGTAATCAGTGATTTCCTTAGCATATTTCCTTTCAGTTTTGAAAGTCTAATCTTCTTTAGTCGTTCTGATAATGCCTTGTCAATAAGCGATTTTTTCGCCCACTTTTCAAAGTCTCCCCGGCTATTATGAAATTCAAGGGATTTTATGTTAATCTTTTGAAGAGCCTTTATGAATCCTCTTAAGGTCCATGCCATCGTTCCTGTGAAGTGCTTCTCCCCCACATCATTATAGAATAAGAAAGGCTCGTTTGCGGCAACACCCGCCAGTCTTACCCTGTTTTCGAAGTCCAGTATTGCTGCTTGTTCTGTTACAAACGCATCCATTGGAGAGTTGAAAGGACTGAAATAGGAGTGAACCTCGCCTGGTGCTCCCCCTGCGGTGAACATGTAATAGAGGTGGTCGCTTGTCTGGAAATACCTCCAAATCTTCAAAAATTCTTTGTCACCGGCTTCCTTCACGAGCGGCTCAAGTTTCCTTACGTTTGTGTAATAAGCCCACTGCATAGTATTTCCAAGCCAGCAGCTTGCATCCCTCTCCAAATCAGCCCAAGAAACAGTTCCACCAAGTTCAGGGACATCAATCTCTCCTACAGGTGCGTACTTTTCTACAACCTCAGAAGGCGTAGCCATGTGCAGATGCCACCACTTCAAGATTTCCCTTGGCAAATGCCTTAGAAATTCATGTATACCCGTTTCCGGCCAGTGGTGTTCGCCAAATGTTTCATAGTCTGGGAAGATGTTTATGCAGTGGCCCGATGTTCCCGCCAGCCAGCTTGCATACTTATCCGCCGTTAGCGGCCACTCGTTCCACCATCTCGCTGAAAATCTGAAACCTATGTCATCCGTCAGCTTGTAGTTTCGCAATAGCACTTTGACTTTTTTGCAGCCCTTTGGCGTGTAAAGATAGTTTGGCGATTTCCCATGTAATATTCTTTCTACGCCTTCTGTGAAGATTCCTTTATACCCGAGGTTTTCGATGGTTCTTGCTATTGCATTGTTGTAGAGTAATTCTGTGTTCTCAAAAATCTTGGGAGTATAGCCAAGTAAATCCCTCATCGTCTGTTGATGTATTTTTACCTGTTCGGTGAATTCTTCTCTTTCAGGGTAGAGACTTGCCAGTGAATGATAATGAGTTTGGCTTAGAAATTCAACGCAACCTGTTTCGGCAAGTTGCTTGAAGGATTCTAAAATGCCCTTGTTAAACATCTCGCACTGTTCTAGGAAAACGCCGGAGACGCTAAATGAAACTTTGACTTGTTTCTTCTCCCTTTTGTATTTATCAATAAGGTCGAGCAATATCTGGTTAGATGGGAAATAACATTTTTTACATGCTCTCAGAAAAACCTCTCTATTCACTGAATAGTCAAAATAGTAATCAAAAAATTCTTTCTTTTTTAGACGCGTAAAAACCTTGTTTTCCCAAAAGAAATTCTTCTTTAACCTGTGGGGTTGATGAACTTCAAATACGAATACTATGTCTGTCAAAGCTTTAGCCTCTATTCATTCATTATCGACTTAAGCGTTTATTTTAGTTTGCTATACCGGAGCAGCGGGGCATAAGCTAAATCTTAGGTTAGATTCGGATTTAGAATTCATAATTTATTTATCCGTTACACCCCAATCATTTCTCAACAAAAGGTGAATCCACATGTCAATTGAAAAACTCAACGTTGAAAATCGTCAAGAATTGGAGCAAATGATAACGAACGAAATAAACCAAATCGAAAAAGGTCTGACAATGATTTGCTCTAACATTCCAATAAATGACAGAGCAACACTAGATATTTTGTGCCATGACACCAATGGGCAACTTGTTATTGTGCAGTTAAGCGTTAACGAGGATGACATTATGCTTTTGCATGGAATACAAAGCCTAAACTACGTTGACAAGTTTAAGTCATTTTTGAAAGCCACCTACAATAAACATAAAATTGATGACAAGGAAAGAGCACGTCTAATTTTGATTGCGCCATGTTTTTCAGACGCGCTGCGACTTGCCGTTGAGGGTATGAAAGGGATACGCATCGACTTGTACGAGTGGGAATACCTAAAACTCGGAGACCATAAAGGCCTCCGTCTTCAACCCATTTTTACTTGGGCTCCAACTGAAAAGCCTAAAGAAAAGGAAGAAAAACCAGCCGAGAAAAAGCGTGAACCAAAACCTGTTAAGAAAAAAGAACCAGCACCTGAACCTGCACCTGAAAAGAAGGAGGAACCTAAACCTCAACCGCCAAAAAAACCAGAAATACCAAAAGAAGAGTTTCCAGCGCTTCCGCAGCCATCAGAAAAGCCAGAAGAAAAGAGGGAAGAACCTCCTAAAAGGAAGCTAAAGCTATTCTAATAGTTGAATACTTGAATATTCCGTTCTATGTCTCTTCCTATGCCTTTACACTGCGCCTTTCTTATAAAAAATGATATTGGTGGGTTTTGCTTGAGGATTGGATTTTTTGTTTGGGAATATCCGCCCGCGCTTGTTGGCGGCCTAGGCACTTATGCAGAGTACATAACGCGTGAATTCGTTTCCATGGGCAATGATGTAACGGTTTTCACTCTTAACCCTGGAAACCTGAAAACCAGAGAAATCATAAAGGGCGTGGAGGTTCACAGACCATTAATTGCGGATGCAAGCAATGTTTTCCCAATGTTTGTCATTGACGACTTGAAAAAATGGGGAACAAACATCCGCTTGTTCAACGACATATTCATCTATAACATATTGAGTGCGACGAAATTCATAAACAGCACGTTGAAAAAAGAAGGGTGTAACTACGATATTGTTTGTGTGCATGACTGGTTGAGCAGCATAGCTGGCATTATAGTGAAAAACGAGACCAAGGTTCCAGTTACGTTTCACGTTCACAGTACCGAGTGGGGTAGAGCCGGAGGACAAGGCTCCGAAGTCGTTTCGTACCTTGAATGGGCAACAGCACAGAGGGCGGACAAAATAATAACAGTAAGCCACGCGATGCAAGAAGACTTGGTAAGGCATGGATGGCCTAAAACAAAAATAAGCGTGGTTTGGAACGGAGTAGAGCCTGAACGTTATAACCCGAAAAATTGCAAACCTGAAGAGGTTGCGGCAGTCCGTGACAGGTATGGCATAAAGCCTGACGAAAAGATGCTTCTTTTCCTTGGAAGGCTCACATGGGTGAAAGGCGTTGGAAACGTGGTTCAGGCAATGCCCATGGTTTTAGAGGAATATCCAAACACTAAACTGGTGATTTTGGGCAAGGGTGAGCAGCAAAACGATATAATCGAAACAGCAAACAGGCTTGGCATATCCGCCAAGGTTGCTTGTAGATTTGAGTTTGTTCCGGAAAAAGAACGCATTATGCACTACGCAGCGTCGGACGTTTGCATCTTCCCATCTACATATGAGCCTTTCGGAATAGTGAGCCTAGAAGCCATGTCTATGGCGAAACCACTAATTGTGGGAGCACAAGGCGTGGTTGGCTTCAGAGAACAAGTTATTTCATCCGGACCAGACCAAAATGGTGTGCATGTAAATGGCGGGAATTCATCTGACATTGCATGGGGCATAAAAGAAATCTTGTGTGATTCTGATAGAGCTAAAAAATGGGGAGAAAACGGTAGAAAACGGGTTCTGCAGTACTTCACATGGCGAAAGGCCGCTGAACAGACACTGCATATATACGAGATGCTTCAACATCCGCAAGAGCAAGGGGAATACAGAACAGTAGATTTAATGGAGAAATTGACAAGAACATAAAAAAGTGGGATGGCTAAGTCTTTCTAGTAGCTGCCTTCTCCAAGGCAACAACGCCCGGCAACTTTTTGCCCATAAGAAACTCTATCAATGCCCCCCCAGCAGTGCTGACATAGGAAATCTTGTTGGATAGCCCAAGTTCTTGTAAGGCTGCTATCGTGTGGCCTCCTCCGGCAAGGGAAAACGCCTTTGAATTCGCAATTTCCTCAAATACTCTCTTTGTTCCATAACAGAATTCTCTGTTTTCAAAAACCCCCATGGGTCCGCTGACCACAATTGACTTTGCATTCCTTATTATATTGGCATAGTCTTCAACCGTTTTTGCTCCGATGTCGAATATTGGATAATCTAATGGAAGTTCATCAACAGAAATCTCTTTCCTTTTTCCATTCGCTTCAACAGCTACATCCTTTGGAGTTTTAATTTTGTCTGGATACTTTTGCATGAGTTCTTTTATGCCCGGTACTAAAGCCATAAGGTCTTTTTTCTCTAAGAAATCCATGTTTGGTTTGCCAAGGTTGAAGCTCTTTGCCGCTAGGAAAACGTGTCCGACAACTCCGCCTGTAAGCACATAGTCCGCTATTTTATTGTTTAACACGTACCTTGAGATTTCAAGGGAGTCATCCGCTTTAGCGCCTCCGAGGATAAACGCACAAGGCTTTTCCGGGTTCTCCAAGACTTTGCTTAGGGACTTCAGTTCTCTTTCCATTATGCGTCCTGCTGCGCTCGGCAATACAGCTGTGAAGCCTATAATTGATACATGGGCTCTGTGGGCCGCTGCAAAGGCGTCATTTACAAACAACTTGGCTAGAGGAGCGAGGTTTTTAACAAGTTCTGTCTTTGCGTGGTCTTCAGGTGTTCCCTCTTTAGTCTCAGCAGCAAACGTCCTAACATTCCCTAAGACGAGGATTTCGCCGCTTTTCAAATTTTTGATTGCATCTTTGGCTTTATCGCCGAAAGCGTCATCCACATACTTGGCTGGTTTGCCTAGAACTTTACCGAGAATTTCAGTATGTTGCTTTAAAGGTATGAAATCGGGGTCGCCTTTTCTTCCTTGATGCGCCAGAATTACAACTTTTGCGCCTTTCTCTGCAAGCTCTTTTATCGTTGTTTCGCCGTGGGCTCGAATCCTAGCGTCATCTAAGAGTTTTTTGCTTTCTGGATCTACTGGCGAGTTGAAGTCAACACGAACGAGCACCACTTTGTCCTTCACTTTTACATCATCTAAAGTTAGATACTTCACCATTTTCTCACCATCTTAGACAGAAAAATAGGAGGATAGTTTATTTTAAATTTAAGGCTTTAAGGACGGGACTAGAAACCTGCCTTTTTCCCTACTAGCTCTATTAGCTCGACCATTCGGCAGGAGAAGCCCCATTCGTTGTCGTACCAAGCGAGGACTTTGACGAAGTTGCCTTCTAGAACCAGCGTTGATTGGGCGTCGAAGATGGCTGATGCAGTACTGTGGTTAAAGTCTGACGAAACGACAGGGTCTTCGGTGTACTCTAATATGCCTTTGAGTGGTCCTTCCGCGGTCTTCTTGAAGGCAGCGTTTATTTCTTCCTTGGTTGTGTTCTTCTCCAGTGAGCATGTCAAGTCAACTATCGAAACGTTTGGAACAGGAACCCGCAAGGCAATTCCGTTCATTCTTCCTGAAAGTTCTGGGAGTACTAAAGTTGCAGCTACAGCCGCTCCAGTAGTGGTTGGTATAATGTTTATTGCCCCTGCTCGAGCACGGCGCAGGTCAGCGTGAACCAAGTCTTGTATTCTCTGATCGTTGGTGTAAGCGTGAGCTGTGGTCATAAGCCCAGTTTTTAAACCAAAGTTTTCATGTAGCACTTTTGCTACTGGTGCGACACAGTTTGTTGTGCATGATGCGTTCGAAAGTATATTGTGTTTTTCATGGTCGTATTTGTCGTCGTTTACACCCATCACTATTGTTATGTCTGGATTTTTGGCTGGAGCTGAAATCAAGACCTTCTTAGCTCCGGCTTGCAGGTGCATTGCAGCTTTTTCTCTATCTGTAAATAGTCCGGTGGATTCCACAGCTAGATATACACCTAAATCTTTCCACGGCAGTTGTGTTGGGTCGCGTTGAGCAAGAGCACGAACTCGCTTGCCTTTGACTACTATGGCGTCCTTTTCGGCTTCTACTGGGAATGGGGGTCGGCCATGAACTGAATCATATTTCAGCAGATGCGCTAGGGTCTTAGCGTCGGTTATGTCGTTTACGGCTACAAAGTCTATGTTAGCGTTCCTTTCCACTCCAGCTCTGAACAGCAGTCTTCCAATCCTTCCAAATCCGTTTATTGCTACTTTGATTGCCATTCAAATCACCTACATTTTGTGAGTGTCTAATCTTATCATTTCCCTAATTAATTTTCCGACCGATATTTCAGAAAAAGGAAGGGTATGTTTAGCGAAGTTTCATTAAAACCATTTCTGCAGCTAAGACCAATGGCTCCCAAGTTTCGCATAGGGGTGGTGCATAGGCTGTGTCTGCCTTGACCAATTCCCGAACGGTCATTTGCTTCTGTATAGCGAACGATATGGCGTTTATGCGTTGAGTTACTTCTTCTCCGCCGATGATTTGGGCGCCGATAATTCGTTGAGATTCCTTTTCAACAATTAACTTTACTTTTATGGGCAAAGCACCTGGATAGTAATCAGCTTTTGTCTTTGAGGCAATAGTTCCAGTCACGGTATCAATTCGCACTTTTTGGGCAAAAACTTCAGTTAGACCCGTCACGCCAACATCGGTGTCAAACAGTCTTGTCACTGCTGAGCCTAGGACGCCCGTGAAAAGCGCGTAGCCGCCTGCTGCGTTAATTCCCGCAACCTTTCCTTGTCTTACAGCCACTGTGCCTAATTGTTGCAATGCTGGTTTTTGGGTAACTATATGCGTTGATTCTGCACAGTCGCCTATTGCGTAAATGTCCTTAATGTTGGTCTCCATTCTAGCGTTTGTTTTTATGGCCTTTGTTTCTCCTAAAGATACGCCTGCATTTACGGCAAGTTGAGTGTTGGCTCTGACTCCGAAGGCGCTGACGAATAAATCTGCATTAATTTGTTCGCCTCCCGCGACTATTCCAGTTACTTTTTCGGCTCCGAGGAACTCTTCAACTCCTTTTCCTATGAGGATGTTTATTCCCTTCTGTTGAAGCATTTCTTGAACAATTTTCGCCATGTCAGCGTCAAGCATCATGGGCAGAATCTGCGGCAGCAACTCGACAACCGTAGTCTTTAAGCCTCTCTCATGCAGGGCTATCGCTGTTTCGAGACCAATTAAGCCGGCTCCCATGACTACAGCTGATTTTGCTCCGTTTTTGACAGCCTGATCGATTCCTTCTCCATCTTCTAGCGTTCTGAGATTGTGTATGCCTTGTTTTTCCTTGCCCTTTATTGGTGGGATAAATGAACTGGCACCTGTAGATATGATTAGGCTGTCGTAGGGAAGGCTTTCGGTTTTGCCTGCTTTGTCCACGGTTTCAACGGTCTTGTTTGCGGTGTTTATAGCTGTAACCTTGGTTTCTGTTTTGAGGTTCAGCTTCATCATCTGAAAATAGGCTGGTGGAAAAACGATCAGACTTTGGAAGTTTGGAATTTGACCGCCTATTACGAAGGGAAGCCCACAACGAGAGTAACCAGCATGCTTTTCTTCGGTTATTAATGTGATTTCAGCAGTGCGATCAGTTTTTCTTGCAGCTGAGACTGCGTCCACGCCTGCGGCGTGGGCGCCAATTACGACTATGCGTCTCGGCATCTGTTTATCCTTCTATTTTATCAAGCTCTTATGCCACTCAACCGATTGGTTGAAGTTTATTGTGTTTGCTAGTTCTGCCTGTAGATTTGCTGGTTTTACCAGCAGTAGCCAGCCTTTTCCGTATGGGTCTTCATTTAAGATTTCGGGTTTTGATTGGACTTCTGCGTTTACTTCTAGGATTGTTCCGCTTATCGGTGCGACTAGGTCTGAAACAGCCTTTACAGATTCAACAGTGCCATAGGGTTCGTTCTGCTTCGTTGTAGTTCCGGAGCTTGGTAATTCGGCGTAAACGATTTCGCGGAGTTGTTTTTGAGCGTAGTCGGTTATGCCTACGCGAACCTTATCTCCCTCAACTTTCAACCATTCAAAATCTTTTGTGTAGTATAGGCCTTCTGGCACTTCGTATCCGTCTACTTTTACCATGTTTTTCACCTTTTAGTAGTTGTTATTCTTTCATTTTTTAGCCTTTAAAATTAACTGTTCACAAGAGAACAAGCGAACAATAACCAAATTCTGGAACGGGTCTAAAGCAAACAATAATGTTTAGAGAGATAAATCTCTCCTCTTTTCCTCTGTCTCTTTCGCAAGCGTCCAATCAAGCACAATCGTATGTTGCAAGGCAAATTTCAAAACTGTTTTAAGACTTAAATCTAAAGAACGTTCACTAGAATAAGGCATCGGATATTTTCCTTAGGAGAGTGTGGTAACGACAAATAGATTCAACTGGGTTGAAATACGAGTCAGGGATTTGAAGAAGGCTAAGAATTTTTACGGAAACTTGTTTGATTGGAAGATAAGCGGCAACGAAAACAAGGACTGGGCCTATTGGGTTATCGATACTGGCGAAAAACCAGGCGGTGGGATGTGGCGATTTCCCGAAGGAAAACCTCTAGGCGTTCTGGTTTACATTTTGGTGGACGACATTGACAAAACACTGGCAAAAGTTGTAGAATTGGGAGGAAAAGTCGTTGTTCCAAAGTCGAAAGAAGGTGAAAATGCCATGGCTACTATTGCAGACACTGATGGGAACCTATTTGGGCTCTATGAATACGGCAAGAAATGATTAGGCAGTTGATACCAACGTCAAAGAGGTGAAAAACGCAGTTCAGACAGCGCCATGAATAGCGTATTATCGTAACCCTGAGGAAAAGCTAGAATGACCGGAATTGAACGATTACTGAAAAAAGTTATACCAAAGATTATGGCAGGGCCCAAGATAATGGAAGGGTACGACATTAGCGATAAAGAGTTACTCTATGTTATTGAAACCAAAAAGTTGCCATTGGACGTGTTTTTGCATGTTGCGGGGGATTATGCTTTCTTCTTCGCTGAGGCTGGAAAACTGGGAATCACGGTAAAGGAGGCTCAGCAGTTAAAAGGATATTTCGAGAGTATTAACCCAGAAAAGGAGATAGGATATCTGAAAAAGTTGTTTCCATTCATTGAATTGAAAAGGCAGACAAAGAAATGAAAATTAGTCCAAAATCAGTTCTGAAAAGATTGTTTACATGGTAGCTCGGGAGACGTTAGAGCCCTTGCCTAAAGCGCATCATTTTCAAGCGAATTTCAACAGAAACTTCAAAGACGCTGTCCTAAATTCAGTTCAACCTGTATACAGGGGGAGGCAACGTCAGACAGGCCTAGTTCACCAACGGATCTGAAATTTATTCGCGACTTGTTCCAGAAACTTGGACAGTTTATACTTTTTCTCTCCTTATCTTAGCTTCTCCATTCTTCTCCACTAGCACATGGATTTTTCCTATTTCACCAAACATCCATTTCCTTAAATTTCCTTCTCTTTGGTATGAGAAGAAAATTGGTCTATTCAAGGCGATTGCGCGATCTTTAACATTTAGTTGTTTTAACTCTTCGTTAATGGAAATAGCCTCTATGCTTCCGAGCACAAGACATGTAGATCCGATGATTTTTGTCCAAAGAACTTTGCATTCGATGTGGGCTTTGCATTCCTTTATCCTTGGGGGCCTAACCTTTTCTGATGGAAGTGCTGTCAAATTGGCTTTTTCCAGCTCATTTGTTCCGTATGGGAATGGTTTCTGGGTTATCCATATCTCCCTAATCATGTCAGCGCCAAGAATGTTTACAACACATTCTTTAGTTTCTAAGATATTTCTATAGGTATCATGCTTTGTGTTAACAGAGAAAAGAATCTGCGGAGGATCATAATCAACAACAGTAACCCAACTGTGCGGGGCAGCATTTATTGAGCCATCCTTTCCTATTGTGGTGATTAAAGTAACAGGACCGAATCCTAATAATCGAAGAAGATCATTATCAACAGGCAAACTCACTTTGCCATTCAAGGTTTTCTCCCTCAATAGCGAAACAGTCACAATAAATATAAAGTTAGGCTTGAATCAGCGTTCGCGTTTTCCCCTTATGTACTCTTCTACCCATTCCTTCGCCATTGGATCTGGCACCTGAATTGGCGGATGTTTAAACGCGTACGATGATATGCTTATTAGTGGACCTGCTATTTTTCGGTTTAATGCAAGTTTTACAGCTCTTATAACGTCGATCACTACCCCTGCGCTGTTAGGTGAATCCTCAACCTCGAGTTTAACGGTTATCGTTAAGGGTCTGTCTCCAAATTTTCTACCTTTAAGCCAAACGTAACAAACTTTTTTGTTTCCTAGAAAAGGAACATAATCCGAAGGCCCTATTCTTGTGGGTAGATCATACGGAACAAGACTTTTAACAGCCTCAGTCTTGCTTATGCGTTTGGTCTTTAACCGCTCTTCAATCGTCATGTTTTGAAAATCGGTGTCGCCGCCAAGGTTTAGCTGGTATGTTTCATCAACTATCACTCCTCTGTCTACGCAGAGCTTAACCAAGTTCCGATGTAGAATAGTTGCACCTAACTGACTTTTTATGTCGTCTCCAGCAACCGGCACGCCCTTCTCTTCGAATTTTCTGCTCCATATGGGGTCCGAGGCTATGAATTCCGGCATGCAGTTTATGAAGGCGCATCCAGCATCTAAAGCTGCTTTAGCGTAAAAGCGAGTGGCGTTCCAGCTTCCAACGGGCAAGTAGTTAATAAGCATCTCTGCCTCAGCCTCTTTCAGAACTTCCACGACATCCACTGTTTTGATTTCCCCATCATTGTAAACGTTGAAGGTCTCTTTCATGTGTTCTGCTACACCGTCGAGAATTGGACCCGGAGAAACCTTCACGCCTAAATGTGGTACATCTGCGAATTTGGCGCAGCAATTTGGCTCAGTAAATATGGCTTCAGCCAAATCTTTTCCGATCTTGTTTTTATTTACATCAAAAGCGGCGATAAACTTCACGTCCGCCACATGATAGCCGCCAAAATTAACGTGCATTAGTCCTGGCAACGTAGTGTTTTCTTTTGCGTCTTTATAGTATTGCACTCCTTGAACCAAGGCGGACGCGCTGTTGCCTACGCCTACTATTGCTACACGAATATCGGGCAAGTCAGATTCCCCTTTAACCGTTGGTCAAAGCTTTAGGATTTGCCTGCTCTATAACTTTTTCTAGGTTTTTCATTCCGTTTTCTTTACAATTGAATAAGGTTTCCCTTAACATTTTTCTGCACTCTATCTATGATGCATTACAGCGATATGAGGAAGCAGAAAGTGAGCCTAAGCATTAACTATTTAACAAATTGTCTTTCTGCCTTCATAAAACAAGTGCACCTGACCAATGAATGATAGATTGCCGTTATCGTAAACAAGCGCGCATCGCTCGGGTATAGCATATATTTTTCTTTTGGTTAATAACCTTCTTAATTCCTCATCTTTCGAAGTATTGTAATGAACCGCACAACTGAAATCCACTAACCCAAAACCTGAGATTATTGTGGTTGCCGGATTGTCTTTATCTTTTGTGAGTATGCAATCTTTACAAAGTGCCATAGCACCAGCACTGTTTCCAACTATAACCTTATCGTACTTTCGCAATAAATCGTCAATCTTGGCATTTTTTACTCGTTCAACCAATATTCTTGTAACTCCGCCCGGCAAATATATCAAATCTGAACGATCAATTTTTGCGACGATTTCTTCCCGTGAATCTGAAGACTCTGCAAATTCGATCTTGCTTGCACCAAGTTCTTTAAAATAATCCGCAATTATTTTCCTATACTTGTCTGCTTTATCGACTGATTCCGCTGTCCAAGGAAAAATAAGAACTATTGGCGCTCCTCCAGCATCAATGAATGCCTTCTTGTTGATTTCTTTTGAATCTCTTTTTGCTATGTCCTCTCCGCCGAGAAAATATAACTTTGCCATGTTCCGAATTAGTAAGGCGCTTTTGATAAATATTTTTGGTTTTCGTTAGTATCAGTTCGTTTCGCAGACATCCAGTACTTTTCGGTTTGATTATCTAAGGAATAGTAAAATTAAAAGGGAACTTATAGAGAGAAATCTGAGTGAAGGGTGAACATTGATGGGTGAAAGTGAAGTGCACATCGGATTTGAACCATTTAAAGAAATCGTTGTTATGGAGCGCAATTTCTTTTCAAGTCCCGATGAGATAGCAAGGTTTACATCAATTGTTGCCGGAGGCAAACCCGCTGGGCTGTACTGGGCTGAGGGCGTGGTTTTTCTTTATTTCCCGCTATCAGCATCAACTGAGATAGTTGCGAAAGCGCTGATTGAAAACAAGCGGGTTTGCTGGACCTTTGTTGGCTATGCTCTTATGCCAAAGTATCAGGCGACAATTGAAACGAAAGAGAAAATAATCATTCCCGTCATGGATATGTCTTCTAACCCAATGTTTAGAAAAGTTGCAACTTGGTTGAAAGAGCAAAAATAAAGTCACGCAGACAGCGTATCATCATTTTAACGGGAAACACCTAAGGGGTCTAGCAAGTGGTTCTAAATTCGTTGAAAATATTACATGTAGTAGGGAAAGTTTTCTCAGGAAGCGGGAAGGGAGCAAAATTCATAGAACTTTCATGGGTAAGGGAGCAGATATCTGAAAAACTTGGTTTTGTTCCATATCCCGGGACATTAAATATAAAAGTCTACGGAGATAGTGTTAAACTTAAAAAATTGCTGAAGAAGGCAAGAGCGATAGAAATTTTGCCAGATGAAGGCTTTTGTCGTGGGAGATGCTTTAAAGCCTGTTTAATGGATAATCTGGAATGTGCGATTGTTATCCCTGAAATTGCGAACTACCCAGAAGATGTCATAGAGGTTGTAGCACCAATAAATCTGAGGGAAAGGCTTCAACTCGAAGATGGAGATACCGTTAAGGTCAAAATCGTCCTTTAATAGATTTTACTGTTTCCGTTTGTCTCTAAGAAAATTTTGCACATATTCTCGTAAGCATCTATTTTTCTTCAAGTAGAGACCGTATCTAACAAGGGCGTTCATGGCTCTTGCAGCATCTTCTGGCGAAGGATAGGCTGGAATGTCTAACTTGTCAAATCTAAAGCGCGTATACAAAGCCATTTCCGTTTCCCCAATGTCGCATGCAACTATAGGCTTGTCGTATTTGCTGGCAATTCTCGCCACTCCGTCAATGTAGTCCTCTTGCAAGGCTGGTGTATGATGTAAACCAAGCAATATTATACCATGAATTTCCGGGTCTTGAAAAAGGATTTCCACTGCGAGTTCAAACATTTCAGAGGTTGCAGAACCAGTCACGTCTACGGGGTTAAGATTTGTTGCAAACTTGGGAAGTTTTCCTTTCTCCTTCAATCTGTCAAATTCCTCAATTGTGTTTTCAGAAAAACGTTTAACAGCTAACCCTTTCAATTCGCATTCGTCAACAGCCATTATGCCTGGACCACCAGCATCCGTGAGTATCCCTATGTTTTTCCCAACGGCTGGAGGCTGCATGGCTAATGCTTTTCCCGCATCGAAGAATTCTTCCATGTCTTTTGCCCTTAAAATTCCTGTTTGTGCAAAAACAGCATCGTATATTCGGTCTGAGCCAGCCATAGCTCCAGTGTGTGAAGCTGCGGCTCTTGCTCCGGCCTCTGTTCTTCCAGATTTAAGAGCCACTATAGGCTTTTTCTCCGCAACTTCCTTAGCTACTTTGAGGAAATTCCTTCCAGACTTTATGTCTTCAACATAAAGCAATATTACTTTGGTTTTATCATCATGTAGCAAATAGTGCAGCATTTCTGCCTCGTCTACGTCGCATTTGTTGCCAAAACTTACGAATTTGCTAACTCCAATTTGCCGCCCAGCCAAATAGTCAAGGGCAGCAGCGCCGAACGCTCCGCTTTGAGTGACTATTGTTATGTTTCCAGGCATTGGACGTGGGGTTGCAACAACCTCGTCGCCAGTCGTCAAAATTTTTGTCTCTGGAAGAAACAGCATGTCCACGCCAGTCTTTGAATCGTAAACCCCGAGGCAGTTGGGGCCTAAAACCCGTATTCCGGCTTTTCTTGCTATAGCCGCAACTTGATTTTCGAGTTCGTGATTCCCGATTTCACCGAAACCGGAACTGATTATAACCGCAGCTTTCACCTTTTTAGACGCTGCCTCTGTCATTATACTTGGAACTATGTTTGCTGGAACAACTATTACAACTAATTCAAGTTCTCCGGGAATCTTATTCACCGAAGGGTAACATTGAAATTCCAAAATAGAACCTTCGTATGGGTTAACCGGGAAAATTTCTCCCTTAAAAACTCCTCTGTTTTTGTTTTCGACAAAATTTTTGAAGATCACGTGTCCCGCCTTGTTTATCTTTTTTGTTGCGCCAATAACAGCAACTGAACGAGGATTAAAAAAAGCATTCAGCTGCTTGGTTGATTGTTCCATTCTGTTTTCACCTTTTGCTTCTAACAATAACTATGGGTTTATGTTTTACTGTTTCAAGCATTTCCCAACTTACCTCAGTCAACTTCACTTTGAATTTCTCAGCCATGTCCCATACGGTTCTGCCGGCACCAACCCCTCTTACGCGATTTGCAATCTCAGCTATTTCTAAGGCTTTAACAGCCGGTATTTTGCATCCCGCAACAGCTATAGGTGTCGCTCTCCTTTTAAACTTGAAAGTTCGCCCAATAACATAGGAAATAAATCCGCCAAAAGAATGGATACCCTTAATCGGTTTTGGACGTGGTGTAAAGTGGAAATTTCTAAATGAATATGTTTTATCGGTGTCTGCAATTATTACGAAAACTTTCTTTCGCAATCTTGACCATATTTGTTTGCGTATTCTTTTGGCTGCTTTATCTGCATTGGTTAGCGGCAAACTTACGAAGGAATATGCTAAGTTGCTTCCATCAATGCCGCCTTCAGAGCCAAACATTAAAGCTTGCAAAAAACCAGCATACTGTAGAGCAACTTGTTTATGGCGACTCCCGGTATCGAAGGGATATTCACGGAGCCTTTGGAGCAGCCTTTGACGAAGATGGCACGATGGACCTAAGAAATAACCCCAGACTAATCGCATCCAACACTTGGCAATCAATCTTGCACTTAAACTTGGCTTAACGATGTTTTCGTCAAAAATATTGGTTAAAGCTGTTGAAATTGCCTTTTCCGATATAACAACAAAATCTCCATCCGCTGCCTTGCCTTTAACGCTGCGGATTATCTCTTCTAAGATATTCTCTCCAGGTCTCCAATATTTTGTGGTTATAACCAGCACTTTGTATTTAGTCATTTAAATCGCGTTAATTACCCAAAATGTCTTATTAAGTTGTTACATGTTTCAGAATTCTTTCTTAATTTCTTCAACGTTGCATTCTGGCGTTTTTATTTTAGTGCCCATGTTGACTTATCAAAAGGAAATAAATAACGTTTTTAATAATACTTGTAAATCAAGGAGCGAGAAAAAACGCAAGAGGTACCGAAGTCATGAAGTACGTCAAAATTCAAGCATTCGATTGCCCCAACGCTTGGTATAAAACACTAGCCGAAATATGGAGAGATGGGGACTTGTTCGAAGTTAGGTACGGATCCGAATGCTCCCTCACCAGAAAGCTCAATATAAGTCTAGAAATCATCCATCCAGAAAACAGACCCTTAGTGGATGATAAGGCTCCATGCGACATGAAATATGTTCAATGGTACGCATTGAAATACTTGTGGTCGGGGCTTATCGAAGACGAAACTTACACATACGGCTCAAGGTTTAGAAAACCAGTAGATCAGATAGAAGAGGCCGTTAGAAGATATTTGGAGGAAAGGAATGACAGACAAGTAACTCTTGTAATAAGGACACCGGAAGACATTAAGAAAAAAATCGGGAACGAGAAACATGAGCCCCCGTGTTTGAGTTTGATAGATACTGAAATATTTAATGGACAGCTACACTTGACCTGTTATTTTAGATCATGGGATGCATATGCTGGACTACCTGCTAATATAGCAGGGATTCAGCTGTTTGCCGAAGCCTTTGTATCTGAAATCAATGAAAGGGGAGGCTTGGATATCCAAACTGGTAAATTGATTTTTCATAGTAAGAATTGCCACATATATGAAAGGCAGTTTAAGATTGTAGAAGACTTGATTAATCCAAAACGAAAGACAAGACGTAATACATCCGATCAATCGGCACAGGCTAAAATCTGATTACTGCACCATTTTTGACTTACACCTGACATAAGAATAATGGAGAAGTTTAACCTTTAAGTTTCAAACCTCACCGTCCACTTTTGCATGAAAGTAATAAATTTGCTTTGTGTAACAGGGTTTGGGAGGAAACGCTTAATTGTTAAGAGTAAAGAAACCCATCGACTACGTCAATGAGCTATGTTCCAGCGAAATAGCGAAGAGACGCTTGATTGGAAACGCACTTAAGACTCAATATCGCAAATGGGCAAAAACCCTTGATCTAAAAGACTTCTTAACTTTCAACAATAACATACAGGAAAATAAAACCGAAATTGGCGCCGCACAGTTTTTCGGAAAATTCCGAGTGTACGCATTCGAGGAATACATCTACCTGCTACTGCATACAAAAATTAGCATTCCAAAACCCCTACAATTGTTCTGGGGCGAGAAATGCCTTGTCTGGCGAAAGGAAAGAAAAGAATACGTCATGGAGTTCGATGTCTCTATAGGCAAAAAGATTGACTATTTCGTCGAACCTGCAATTGTTTTTGATACGAAAATAGAGCTGGACTCAGCACACCTAAAAACGACTTTGGGTTCTTTTGCCATTCTAAAAAAGTGGTACCCGAAAGTTGAATGTTTTCTATTATATGTTGTCAAGGAAGTTAACTCCTCATTGTTAGGATTGGCCGGCTATTGGGCAGACGGAATTTTCCAGTTCAGCTTAGAAAACGATGAGTCCCGGTTTTCCTTAACTATGTAGCAGAATGCTTAGGATGATGCTAAATGTGAGCGTAGACACGGTCGCTCGTGTATCTTCCGCTTTCCATTTCCTCCTCTATTTCGCGCAGTAGCAATATTCGCTTGAAGGTTGGAGGATGTGTCGCAAACGAGGTGTTTATTTTTGCCCATGCAGATTTAGCTTCCTTTTCCATGGCTAGTTCTAATTCTCTTTCGTCAAGCACACCGTCTTTGTCTAAGTCGTATTCTTCTTTTTTAGCCATTACAAATTGAATCTCCTGTTTAGCCATTGCTGGGTCTCCAATGTAAAAGGCTCTAGCTCCAGATGGCGGTTTTGGAGAAAGCGACAAACCGTAAGTAATCTTTGCTAGTGCGCTTTGTAAACTTCGAGGAGAGCCTGTAACGTAGGCTGAGTAAGCATCTGAGTAGTGTTCTCGCAACCTACTAAGCCTCATCACACATAACAATGAAACTACGTACATGATGTAGGAGATTATTGCGACAACAAAGAATGCCGCCTTTATGCTGCCCTCTTCCTTCTCCTTTGATGATGATGAACCAGCAAATCTTGCTGCTTCCCATGTTCCACGTGCGATCAGATAAGCAAGTAAAGGCAGTGCTGAAAGTGCGGTCATCACTATGTAGTCTTTATGTTTTATGTGACCCAGTTCGTGACCGATCACGCCTTTAACTTCGTCCCCGCTCAGATTTACTAAAAGTCCTTCGTGAACTGCCAGGGTTGCATCGCTGGCAGTTCTGCCGAAAACAAAGGCGTTAGGCGTTTTATCTGGAACGATGGCTAGTTTTGGCATTGGTATCCCGCTTTTATCTGCTAACTCTTTCGCAGTAGATTCAAGCCATGGGTTTTCTCCGGTTTTCAGATAGCGTAGGTGGGTTGAGCTTCTGACTATGGCTGGTCCGATGAGATATTCAAGCAGGATAAAGAGCATTGTGCCAATTAAAGCATAGATTGAAGTGTAGATTAATGGGAAATGCAAAACATACACATCTAAAATGAACATTATGACAGACAAGAATATGGCGAATACGAAAGCCACTAGAAATATGGATGTTCCTATTGCAAATTTTAACTGACTAAGTCTCGCCATTGTATTCCCGTTGTACCAAATGACAAAGATAGGTTTAATTAAAGTTTTTCGAGACGGGTATTTTTGTAAATTTACCCTAATTTTTTAATGAGGTATGGCTCTCCTTTTGATATAATAACAAATCCTGCTTCTCTCATTAAATCAACGTATTTCGTTATAGAGGTGGTCGCCAATTCTTTTATTCCTAATGACGAAGCGACAGCCTTGCTACTTGAAAAACTTGTTTCAGTGCTTTTACACCAATGCGTATTGGGGTCCAAAGGCACAATATGCCTCTTCCATGGTTAAAGTAGTCTTGTTTTAGGTGGAGAAAGTAATTGCCTTTGTTTGTTAAGGTGGAGAGGGTGAGTTGAGAGCAAGAAAAGGCGTGCAGTAATTCTAAGTAAGGGTTAACACTGTTGTCCCACATTTTCACGCTAATGTTGTACCATCCGCATAGCAAAACATGGGTCCTTAAGGGCACTTCTTCGGTCTGCGGGATTGAAACTAGAGGGGTATTGGAAGATAATTCCGAATGATTAACCGTAGCCTTTAAGTCAAAGGTTTCAAATGCCTTTTCAAAACCGCAACTTCTGTATGTTAATCCTGACGGCCCCTCATACTCCTCAGGCTGTACTAGCATTAGCTTTGTTTTTTCACGTTTAGCCAGCCTCTCTGCCTGTTTGATTATGGTCTCTGCAATTCCCAGTCTACGATAGGCCTTATGAACTTTTAAAACATCTATGTAGAGGAACTTACCCAGTTGAGGCTCCTCACTGAAGATCGCGTCTAGATGACCAACAACTTTTCCGTTTAGCTCGGCAATCAATGGCTTGATGCCTAAGCGTTCAATTCTTTTCCAGTATTCAGTCAGCGCTGTTGCATCCATCCAAGGTCCTCCGTGCATTACTCTTTCCCAAGGATTCAATTCGTCATATGAAGCTTGGTCACCACGGCCTTCAGGGGAATAATGATGCCACGTCTCTACACATGAGCATTCAACCTCTACCAAAGCATCAATGTCATCCTTGGCTCCCAACCTAACCCTAATTACCACTGCTATACCTCTCGAACATAATATCCTGTCTATTTGCTTAAAGAGCGTTAATTAATCGGCTGGTTTTGGAAAAAGCGAGGTGTAAACGAATATTGATTCAGAATCCGACTTTCAAATACATGGAATTCATACTCTGCGTTCATATCTATTAAATACTTTACACCAACATTTTTGAGAATAAGGCTGTTGGAGTCGTGGTTAATGAGTAAGAAGTATTGTTATGTTATTGAAGTGGAAGTTCCTAATGGGTCTAAAGGTTGGCAGAAAGTAGTAAAAGATAGAATGCGACAAGCGATAGAAAAGCTGAGGGCCACGGTGGAGGACCTGGGCGGCAGAGTTTGCGTCAGGTACTGAAATTTAAGACGAGTGAAAAACAATTATTTTAGCCAGTTGAAGGAGACAACCAGAAACTGTAAATTGGTGCTCCGGCCGGGATTCGAACCCGGGTCCGCGGCTTTCTTTCACTTTGCGGTGTCGAGAGGCCGCTATACTTGACCGGACTATACTACCGGAGCCTTCAAAAGTAGAATATGGTTCAGGGGTTTAAATTTTTGATGTGTCAAAAAATAGTGTGATATGAGAAAAACTGTGGGAGGTTCTAGTATTCTTCGCCTTCAGCTTCCCCTGTTGGCGGTTTTGCTTTTTCTTCTCTTGGTTTTGTGGCTGCTATTACGTCGTCTATGCGGAGTATCATTGATGCAGACTCTGCTGCTGATTTCACTGCTTGTTCCTTGACTACCACTGGTTCGACTACTCCGTTTTCGTGCATGTCTTCGATTTTTCCTGTGAAGACGTTTACTCCCATGTACTTGCCGTCTGTTTTTTCGTGGGCAGACCTAAGTTCTACGACTATGTCTATGGGTTCTAGTCCCGCGTTTTCAGCTAGTGTTCTCGGTATTATCTCAATGGCGTCGGCGAAGGCTTCTATGGCCAGCTGCTCTCTTCCACCAACTTTTGTGGCATAGTCTCTAACTTCCTTGGCCACTTCTACTTCTACTGCGCCGCCTCCAGCGACTATTTTGTTGTTTTCTATAACGTCTGACACGACGGATAAGGCGTCTGTCATGCCTCTTTCTGCTTCGTCCACCATTCTTTCAAGTCCGGCCCGTATGAGCACTGCAACTGAGCGGGGGTGCTTGCATTTCTCTACAAAAATCATTTCGTCTTCGCCTATTTTGCGTTCTTCGACGGTGCCGGCTTCGCCTAGGTCTTGTGGTGTTAAGTCGTCTAAGTCTGTGATTATTGTTCCACCAGTTGCCCTTGCAAGTTTTTCCATGTCTGATTGTTTTACTCTTCTCGCTGCCAGTATTCCTTCTTTTGCGAGGAAGTGTTGTGCCATGTCGTCTACACCTTTTTGGCAGAAGACTACGTTCGCGCCTGACGCCTCGATTTTGTCGACCATGTCCTTTAGCATCTTGGTTTCTTGGTCTAAGAAGGCTTTCATTTGGTTCGGGTCTCGTATTCTTATTTCGGCGCTGAATTCTGTTTTTTCAATTTCAAGTGGGCAATCTAGCAGTGCTATTTTTGCTCTTTCTAGTTTTTTGGGCATTCCTGGGTGGACTACTTCCTTGTCTATTATGAGACCTTTGACAAGTTCTGATTCGAGGAGGCCTTTTCCTGTTTTCTTTATTATTTGGATGTTGTCTATGTCTGCGATTCTTCTGTCGCCGCGTTTTTCAGCTATCTGTTTCACTGCGTCTATTGCTATTTCCGCCAGGTGCTCTTTTGCCGGACCTACGGCTTTGCTTGCCATTGAGGTTACAGCAACTTTTCTTAGTGTTTCGCGGTCTTCGATGTCTACTGGTATTGCGATTTTGTTTATGGTTTCCATTGCTTTTTGTGCTGCTTTGCGGTAGCCGCTCACCATTATTGTTGGGTGGATGTTCTGGTCTAGGAGTTCTTCTGCCTTTTTTAGCAGTTCGCCTGCTAGGACTACGGCTGTTGTGGTTCCGTCTCCTACCATGTCGTCTTGTGTTTTTGCGATTTCCACCATCATTTTTGCTGCTGGGTGTTCAACTTCTATCTCGTTTAGTATTGCTGCTCCATCATTGGTTATTGTTATGTCTCCTAGGCTGTCGACGAGCATCTTGTCCATGCCGCGTGGTCCCAACGTGCTTCTTAGTACTTCGCCGATTATGCGAGCTGCCATTATGTTGTTTCTTTGTGCTTCTTTTCCTCTGCTTCTTGTTGTTCCTTCCTTTAGGATTAAGACTGGTTGTCCCGAGGCTGTTGTTGTTAAGTATGCCATACAAACCCTCCATTCAAGGTTAAAATGCTATTTTTTTACTAATCGGAATAAGCAAAAGGCACAGAAATATAAACTTTTACTTCAGCTTATCCAAATCGCATACTTCAGCGTGTAACAGTTTAAATTTTGGATTGCTACTTTTGGAATTGGAGGCTTTGCCCTGCGGGTTTCGGTGCGCTTCTTTACAAGTCTGAGAGAGATAACTGGAAAGAGAGAGGAAACCCTAGAGTTTTCAGATAAAAAAACCGTAACCGTGGATACGGTTCTTGAGAGGCTTGCCAAACGTTATGGGAGGGACTTTGTTGAATATGTTTTTGACAGCAAGACTGGCGAGGTTAAGGGTTTTCTGCAGTTTCTCGTTAATGGCAGAAGTGCATCAACGATTAACGGATTAAATACCGTGCTTGAGAATGGCGATGTTTTGGCTATAATACCGCCTGTTGGCGGCGGTTAAAATCATGGGCGCATGTTTGATTTGCGGCGAGAAAGCCGCAACCATTTCGAAGAGCTTAGGAGTTTGTTTAAGGTGTATAAGAAATAAGCATGAAGAAGCCCTTGAGATTACGAGACTTGTTCATGCGAAAAGCCGTGCTGTTTTTGGTTTACCATCAAGACCACCACAGGATGCTGGTGGTTTGCCTTGTGGGGTTTGCGCTAACAATTGCATAATCGGTTCTGACAATAGTGGTTTTTGTGGGCTTGTTTGGAATGTTGGCGAGCGACTGGTTCGTTTCGGAGGAACAGCCGATAAAGGCGTTTTGGAGTGGTATTATGATGGTTTGCCAACCAACTGTGTCAGTTGGTGGTTTTGTCCCGGCTGCACGGGAAGCGGATATCCGAAATATGCGTATAAGCAGGGGGCTGAGTTTGGCTATGCTAATTTGGCTGTTTTTTATGGAGCTTGCAGTTACGATTGCCTTTTCTGTCAGAACTGGCATTACCGCAACTTGTCGGTGAAGCATAAGCCTGTTATGAGCGCTGAGGCTTTAGCTGCTAAAGTGGATAAGCATGTTTCTTGTATTTGCTATTTTGGTGGTGACCCTTCGCCTCAGATGCCGCACAGTCTTGAAGTAAGCCATATAGCATTGGAAAAGGCAGAGGCTGAAAAGCGCATTTTGCGTATTTGCTGGGAAACCAACGGCTACATGAATTCAAAATTGGCTGAGAAAGTAGCGGAATACGCTTTGGAAAGCGGTGGCAACATAAAATTCGACTTGAAGACTTGGAGTGAAGAAGTAAACCTTGCCTTGTGCGGAGTTTCAAACAAGCCAACCCTAGCCAACTTTAAGATGATAGGAGAAAGATTCTACAAAAAGCGACCGGAACTGCCAGTGCTTTCCGCTAGCACATTGCTTGTTCCAGGCTACATAGACGCTGAAGAGGTTGAAGGAATTGCAAAATTCATAAGCAAAATAGACCCGAACATTCCGTACACGCTGTTGGCGTTTTATCCATGCTACGTGATGAATGATTTGCCAACAACAAGCAGAAAACAAGCATTGGAATGCCAAAAAGCGGCAGAAAAACACCTAAAAAACACAAGAATAGGAAACATCCACCTACTCTCGTGAGATATTTAACTTCATGTTTTCAAATCGATACTTAACTTAATGAACGATGATGCCAACAAGCAAATTCAAAAGAGTGGTTGAATCTATGTATAAGGGAGGGAGTAGAGACCCACAAACTAGAGAGCGTACATTTCTCTCGCAATCAAAACCTCTAATCTGCCCTTCAAGTAGCGGATGTATTAGGAGTTCAATCTATTTATAAGGGGGCTAGAGTCTGACAGACTATAAAGGTTTCAATTATTCAGGTTATGTTTTTACGCCGCCCAGAATGGTGCTTTCTTTCTCATTATGCCTACGTATTCGTTTAGTGCCTCTTGTTCCTCCGCTGTTAACTTGTCCATAAACGTTGTAAGCAACGTCCTTGCGTCAGATTCCGGCACCTTCACGTATAACACGTCTTTTTCGAATACGTGTCTCCCAACCATCGGCTTATCCATCGATATTGCTACCTGCATCCCCTGCTTGGCTTCTGGCAATGCCTTGCCCTTCTCTTGAATTTGCTGTATTTCACCCACTTCGTCTCTGTTTTCAGCCCTCAGAAGAGCATTTTTAGGCTTTATTCTCCCCGCCAGAATTTCCACGCCAAATATTGCAGGCTTTGCCCTTCGGAAAACATATCCTTCCATTATGCGAATTTTTCCAGGCGTGACCAGTTTATCAAATTCCAGTTCAAGTTTCGCTTCCCGTTGAGTTTTAAGCCATGACAGGTAATTGTCTGTTAAATGGTAGATTATTTTTTCCCGGAAAATCTGGACACCATTAATTTCAGCTTCTTCTTCAGCATCTGGCAAAACCTTAACGTTGAAAGCTAAAACAACACCATACAAAGGCTCGTGGTCTTTCACAACCGAAGCCTCTGTAACATCCCGCTTAGAAACATCCCCCACATCCGCAAGCCGTATAGGCACACTATTACGTTTTAGGTTTTCGGCAATAGCCTCCAAAGAGCCAAGCGTATCAGCCTTCAAAACAACCCCATCAACATCCGTAGCAATCCTAATCCTCTCAATCTCCTCAGCAACAAGCCTAGCATACCTTTCCGGCTCTTCGCCATGAGGAACAGCGTACAAAGGCGCTCCAGCCAAAGAACCCTCCAAATCCGGAGCCACAATCTTCACTCCAGCCGCAGCAGAAACAGAATCCACAGAAGAAAACCTGTCCCTCGGATCCCTAATCTCATCTAAAGGTTTAGGAACCAAAATCGCCCTAATCCGCGTCGAAATAGGCTTTTCCTTGCCGCCAACAACTATCAAATCTTCCTTCTGCAAAGTTCCATCGTAAATTATGGTGTTAAGCGTCAACCCCAAGCCCGGTTCCTCCTTAACCTCTAAAATCGTGCCCTTTGCCGAGCCCTCAGTTGTCTGCAACCGCTTCTTCAAATACTGCTGCGCCAAACCCACAAGAACCATAAGAAGTTCTGTCACGCCTTCACCAGTCTTTGCACTGGTAGGCACTATCGCCACAGTTTTTGTAAAATCCTTTATATGGTCGAAGCGGTCCGCCTTAAACCCCAAACGAGAAAACACCCCAATGATATCGTAGATTCTTGTATCCAAATCCTCCCTAACATAATGGTCCTGCAAAGGATATGATTTCAAAAACGGCGTGTCCGGATAGGAATTCCAACCCGGTACACGGTCTACCTTGTTTGCAGCAACCAGAAAAGGCGTTTTCCGCGCTTTCAAAATCTCTATACACTCGTAGGTCTGGGCTTCAAAACCCCGAAGAACATCAATCACAAGAACAGCTATGTCAGCGGCACTTCCACCCCTCTTCCGCAGGTTCGTAAAAGCCTCATGTCCGGGAGTGTCAATAATGAGCAAGCCCGGAATCTCAATCTCACCCTTAACCATCGACAGCAAAGGACCAACCAGCTGTTTAAGCGTGTCAACAGGGAAAAAACTCGCGCCGATATGCTGCGTGATTCCTCCAGCCTCACGCGCCTGAACACTTGTCTTACGGATCTTGTCCAGAAGCAAAGTCTTACCAGTGTCAACATGTCCGAGCACGCACACAATCGGCTGGCGAATAGGCATCGAACTGCATCTCCTTTAGTAGGATGAAATGAGCCATTCGAAGGCGCATCTCAGATTAATAAGCTATTACCTAATAAATATACAACAAGATACGATTTCCAGAAGGTGAAAAAGGGTTGCCCTACTGTTCAGAATGCGGAGCGAAATTGAAGGAAGATGACAAATTCTGTTACGCTTGCGGCGCCTCAGTTGCCAAAGTTGTTAAAGAGGAGTTTCTGGTTTCCGCTGACAACCTTATTGAACAAGTCAAGGAGCTACTTCACGAAGGAAACGTAACAAGAATAATCATTAAGGATGAAAAGGGAAAGGTTCTCCTTGAAATGCCCGCCACGGTAGGAATTATCGGCGCCGTCCTTGCACCGTGGCTTGCGGCTTTAGGTGTAATAGCAGCTTTAGCAACTAATTGCAAAATAATAGTTGAAAGAAGAGAATGAGCTCTTCACATACTAAAAGACTATTCTATTTTTGCGATTATCAGAAATACTCCTACCGCGACCAGAATAATGCCAAGAAACCCGAAAAATCCTGTGTACGCCCCAAAAACATCAATGCTTGTAAAAGCGTAATACGTGGCTAATGCGCCAACAATAGCAAGTATCAAGCCAAAGAATTTTTCAGCCATTGCCAATCCGAAACCGCCTTCTTCGCTGCTCATGTTTCGTTCTTCCTTAAATGTGCTTTTATAGATGTGGATGCCCAAGATTTAAACTATTTCCTTGTAAAAAGGAAAGTATCTGTCCGCTATCGGTCAATACAAGCCATGTTTTAAACTCGTTTCCTTCTAAACTTGAAAAAGTAGACACTTGCGCCCAATACCAAACCAATTGTTGCAATTATTAAAAGAAGCCAACCTAATGGAAAACCAGAGACAGGACCAGCACCTGCGGCTTTGACAGTATATGTTATATCTAGTGTTGCCGCATAGTTCCCCGCATTATCATAACACTCGACATAAAACGTAGCAGTTGCATTCTCTTCTAGACCAGGAGTCAAACACGTCCAATTGCCATCCAGCAAAGCCATATCCAACCAATCCCATTGGCTATTGTTGACCCTGAACCACAATGTCATGTTTCCAATTCCGCTTCCTTCTTCAAACACTTGTACAGAAACACGAACATGTTGACCTATTTCAGGTTCATGCGGGCTCCACGTAAGATTGCTAAGCAATGGCGCCGTGTTATCCACAGTAACAGACACGCTGGTTTCCCTTTCATTTCCGGCCTTATCCCATGCCGACAAATCAATCATGTACAAACCATCATCGTAATCAGTGGTTTTCCAAACGTAAGTTTGACTTCCACCTACCCTCCAAACGTGAACAGAATCTCCAATCCTAAGTTCCATCTCGTCAAAGTTTGAATCCTCAGCAGTTATCTCAACAAAGACGGTTCCTCTAACATAGTTTTCGTTTAGCGGCCATATGATTTCAACTGTGGGCGCCGTGTTATCTGCTATTATTAAACACTCTGTTTCACCAATGTTTCCAGCCTCATCATAAGCCTCAAGTTTCAAGACATAAACGCCATCAGACAATTCAGTAGTATTCCAGAGATATATATGGAATCCAGCTTCGCTCCATGACGTCAAAACTGTTCCATTAACCGTTAGCTTGGCTCCGGAGAAGTTGTCGTCATAAACATAAACTTCTACGTTAACATAACCAAACAAGTAGCTCCCATAAATTGGAGCGTCGATTCTAGCAATAGGCAAGAACCGATCTTGCACTGTATACGAGTAAACATCCATAGCAACCCAGTTTCCAGCATTGTCAAAGGCATAAACCCGATATCGAACAACGGTTCCATATGGCAGTTTTGGGATTGTTGCAACATACAGCCCACCCTCAAGGCTCAATGTAACATTCATCCAAGCAGTTCCATTATCGTAAGTGAGAATGACTTCCTTAACGCCGCTAGCAACTGTAGGTTCAGTCGCATTAACGATAATCAAAACTGTTTCGTTATAGTTTGGTGACATAGGCACTTGTTCAATGTATGTTATGACTGGCGGATGAAAGTCTCCAACAACGTAAGAGTAGACGGGTGAGACAGCGAGATTTCCAGCCTTATCCCAAGCATAAACGAAGAAAGTAACATTTACATTGCACGGTTGCGGAGGAATTTCAGCCTCATAAAAACCATCATTCGTAGACATTGTTAAGTTAACGCTTTCGCCCAAACTATTCGAATAACTTAAGGTGACATTGGCGACTCCGCTTTTGGGATCGGTAACATAAGCTAAGACAGCCACGTAATCTTCATATTCAGGTGTCTCGGGATAGTGGAAAACTCCGTGAATAACTGGAGGAGTCAAGTCAGGCCGAGGTGGACAACGTCCCTCAATAAGCTTTATAATATATTCAATTAAATCATGCAAGCATTTCTCCCACGGATTAACAACCCACTTCGTAACGGTACTTTCAAGGTCGTTTCTCAACTTGTTTAAAGCACCGTCATAAGCTCCTGCCTCAACTTGATTTATGACAGCGTTAATCTTATTACACAAAGTATTCTTCCACGTGTCCGCATGCTTCATACTTTCAAAAGCCTCATCAGGCAATACGGAAACATTGCCGCACAGCTGCTGTAAAAAGGAAATAATCAATTCTTTTTGATTGCGCCTTTCAGGAGCGAATACAATTGGTTTTGGAGCAACAATAGTAAGTATTAGAAGAACGTAAAGACTAGCAACTAAGAGTTTTCGCATTCTCCTTTTCTTCCAAAATGCTAACTCCGTTTCTTATATAAAAAGTCTTATTTCCATAATAGTAATATTCTACTTCGTCTCTTCCAGTTTCTCTGGCAAATACTCATCCGCAATATAAGTTAAACCGTATCTGCTGAAAGCCTCTTGTTCCGCCTTCCGCTTTATCCTCATAAAAGTTTTGATTTCCCTCTGCCACAATGGGTCTTTATAGCGTGGGTCCTTCTGCAATTCATAAAGCCTCTTCATGTCCACATCGTCTAATGGGTCTGTCGGCAACTTGTAATTGACGATGTCTGTTGCCCAGACACCACTCCATTTAGCATCCGGTGTGTTTAGCTCTCTTAGGTGTGCAGCATTCGCTGAACCAGAAATTATTACCATGGCTATGTGCATTCCCCAAGGGTCGCCGTCCGTGAAAATGTAAACAGGAAGATTTAGCTCTCCGTTAAGTCTCCTTATAAAGTGTCTCGTTGCTCTTGGCGCTTGTCCAGCCGTCAAAACAAGCACAGCGTTAAACTTCTTGTGTACATTTTCCTCTATAAAACGTGTGAACAAGCCGCCCTTCTCTATGGCTATAACCTTGTCGGCTGTTGTTTTCACAAACTCAGCTGAAGTCAAGGCAGGTCCAATCAGAACACCGTCGGGATGAGAGGTTAAGTTTAGGGTTCTTCCTTCATAGCCTGGGACCGTATATTCTATTGTAAGGTCGCCGAAGACTGCTGAGCGTTCTTCTGGGAATATGTTGAAGTCTTCTCTTGACAATCCTAGAACTGTTTCCAAGTCCGTTACGATATTGTTTGATTCTTGCTGGTCTTTGAAGGTCATTTCGTATGCTTGTGCAGAATAGTACACGTCTCTGAGGGTTGATGTTTTCCGCTGTGAAGTTAGTTCGTGGGAAAAGGACGCTGCCCAAATGAGCTGTGTGAAAGGTTTTAGATGGCGGATGTTACGGGCGCTTCTCCGGACTTTTCTCTCGCCTAAAATGAACTGTCTGAGTTGCGGGTCATAGTAGATGTTTTCTGTTGAGCGGCTTGGCATGGTTATTGATGGGAAATATCCTCTATCAAGTTGATCATAAGTTTTGACTCCGAGGTTTTCCAAGCTTGATAAAACTTCTTTCTTTTTCTCCATTATACTGATTTTATATTTCTTCTGCTCCAAACTTTTTCACACTCCTCAAGAGTTTTTCTATATCTGGGAGTTCTTCTTTGCCAGCAAGCTGAGCTGAAAACTGAGCTATTTTTGGCAAATATTTACTGAAGACTCCAAGCCTTTTCCTTTCTCTGTCCACATGTTCTCTTCGAGTCAAGAAACGCTGGAGTTGACGGGCAACTTCACGTAGCCCGTTAGCTATTTCTCTTCTGACTTCTGGTCTGTCAGCAATGAATTCTTTCCCAACAGTCTTGTATGGAACTTTCGTGCTGCAAACATGCACTAAAATTGCAATCGGCATGTCAGGTGCAACTCTATACCTTCGCCAATTCATAGAATTTATGACTTTAACTGAAACATCGCTTGCCTCATCATAAAGCAATGGGATTCTATTAGCAAAACGATATATTACGAAGTTTCCTCTTTTTGGAACTTCTCCTCCATAAGCAATTCCAACTTCAGTGATGAAGGGATGACCCGCATACGTTGCTGGCCTACGCTGGTGAACAGCCACAAATTCAGGTTTTATCTCTTTCAGTATTCCAGCCTTTAACAGTTCTTCACCCAAAGGTGAAAGACAACTTGCGTCAGGCGGCAAGAACTCTCTGAACCTCTTAAGCATGTGCATGAGCCTAACGATCTCTTCATGAGAAATTTTTTTCGGATTTTTAGACGGGCTTATGCTGCTGAATTCCAAAAACTTTTGCGCCGTAATTTCTCCAACTCTGTGGAAATGGTTTCTTAAAAATTCACGCATATTCTTGTAAGGTGTTATTTGTGTGAGGCGTTGAAGAAGCTCCACATCAACACCATAAGGATGTGGTAAAGTCTCTTTTGGCGGTTCAGGCATTTCCTTTGTACCTCTTGTGAATTTATAGAGTCTACCTTTAGGATCAACAAAAGTCAAGTTCGCATAGGGGTTGACCATGGCTGTTTGTTTAAAGTAATCTAGGATTTTGGGCATAGCCCTAAAGTAGTCGCCTTCTAGGCTGAACTCAACTATTGTTCCACGCCACTGCTCCTTGTTTATAAGAACTTTTCTGTCTAGAATGATCGGACGGTTTCTCTGTATGTCCATCATAAGTTTAAAAGTGTAGATTTTTGCCATGCCACCGTTGCTTGATGTTATAAGGGCTGGTTGATGCGTCGTGATTTGCCCGTATAAGAGTGCCATTTTCCCGCCCAGGCCAAAGGTTCCCCTCTGTTGTTTCAACTTGTATTTTGAGCCGAAAAGCACCTGGCCAAAAGCTGATGGTATATGCCTTGGTGGGACTCCTATGCCGTTGTCTTCAACTCTCAATTTATAGATATGGGTTTCTTTGCTTGCTTCTCCTTCATATGAAAGCCTAACGTAAACATCGGGTGGTATTTTGAGGCTTTCAGCCGCATCCAAGGAGTTTTCAACAAGCTCCCTTACTGCCGCAAAAATAGCTCTGGACGGATTTGTAAACCCAGCTATGTCTCTGTTTCGGTAAAAGAAATCAGAAGCGCTTATTTCTTCAAACGTTATCTGAGCCACTTTAAGCCTCCACCAGCACCATCTATGACCGCGAACACTTGTACGATATACTCTGCGTCTTCATTAATTTAACTACGCTTCTAGGCAGAAATTATTCATTTTCTGAAAGGAAACGGCAACAAATCCTCAATAGTCTTTACCTTCACAGCTTCAAACAAGATCCTGCCCTTTTCTACTTCTGCAATAACAATTTTAATTTTTGGATTTCCTGCAAAATCATGGATATACTGTAAACATGCTCCGCACGGTCTGGGCTCTTTTTGGCTTTTCGCGTCTATGATTATGGCTATTGCATGTATTTTTCGGTTGCCATGCAAAACGGCGTGATTAATTGCACATCGTTCAGCACAAATGCCAAGTCCAGAAACCCAGCTCTCAACATTACACCCACCATAGATTTTTCCGTCTTCGGCAAGAACTGCGGCGCCAACCCTGAAACCCCAAAGCACATGTGCATTGTCCATAGCATTCAAAGCGGTTTCTAATAGCTTCTTTTCGCCTTTTCCAACATTAACCATGACTATTCCTTACCGCCTTATTTTTGCAGCTCACGTACATAATAGTACTCTCCGATCTGTTTTTGAAGCTTGTCAAGCTTTGAATCTTCCTTGTTTACCCTCGGTCTTTTAGTGGTGGGATCTCTTCGGAAAGTCACTTCCATATCTTTCAGAAACATGTTCATTCCGTCCCTTAAGCTTGTAAGCGGGTTCGCAGCGCCCTTTACTCCGGGTTCTCCTGTAAAAACCATTAGGCGATCTGCGACGAAGTCTTGGGCAACAACATCGTGTTCAACAACAAAGGCTGTTACGTTAAGAGTTTCCACCACCCTTCGAATAGCCCGCGCCATGTTCAAACGTTCTTCAACATCCAAATAGGCGCTCGGCTCATCGAGCAGATAAAGCTCAGCTTTACGGGATAAGCAAGCTGCAATCGCGACTTTTTGCAGTTCACCGCCGCTAAGTTCTGCCACATTCCTATCAAAAAACAAATGTATCCTTAAAGGCTGGAGAATTTCCGTCTTATACCAGCTTGAAGAAAAATTCTCTTTGGCAACACTCATTAGAAGCTCTTGAACCGTGCCTTCGTATTCTGCAGAAATGTACTGGGGCTTATAGCTTACTTCTAATTCGCCAAGCTTTCTCCCGTCATCAGCCTCTTCAATTCCAGCAAGAATCTTGACAAAAGTTGTTTTGCCTATGCCATTCGGTCCGAGAATTCCGACAATTTCTCCCCTTTTTGTTTCCCCAGGATGAGCAACAAGTTTAAACCCTTCATAAGTCTTTTCTATTTGCCCCCATTCTAGCAATGTTTCGCCAGCGCCGAAACTTACCGTGGGGGGCTTTTCATGGAATATTATCGCTTCTTTCCTGAATCGAACATTCTCGTCTGGAATGTAACCTTGCAAGTAGATGTTTATACCAGTTCTAACGCCGTGAACGTTGGAGACAATGCCGTAAACGCTTGATTCCCCATAAAAAATGCAAATGTGGTCAGACAAATAATCTATTATCGCTAGATCATGTTCCGCCACGATTATTGTTTTTTCATCGTTTTTTAGGCTTCTTATGACTTTGGCCACTTCCAGTCTCTGTTTTACGTCTAAGTAGCTTGATGGCTCGTCAAAAAGGTAGATGTCGGCTTCACGGCATATTGCGGCAGCCACCGCCACACGTTGCAGTTCGCCTCCGCTTAAAACTTCTAATGGACGGGTCGAAAGCTGATTAAGTTCAAGCTGTTCGGCAATTTTGTCCAGCTTTTTTCTTTCATCTACTTTTTCCAGCAGTTCTCCAACGTTTCCTGAAACAACCTTTGGAATCTTATTTACATACTGCGGTTTATGCGAAACCCTAAGTTTACCGTCGCCCATCTTTTGGAAGTAGTCTTGAAGTGTTGAGCCTCTGAAATGCCTGACTACCTCATCCCAGTCTGGTGGCTTTTCGTAGTTTCCAAGGTTTAGCTTGATTTCACCTGAAAGTATTTTGAGCGTTGTTGTCTTGCCTATTCCGTTTTGTCCAAGTAAACCTAAAACCAAGCCCGGAGCGGGTGTTGGAAGCCTATACAGTTTGAAAGTGTTTTCTCCAAAACGGTGGCTGCAATCTTTCTCTAACTCATCTGGAAGGTTAACTATTGAAATGGCTTTGAATGGACATTTCTTTATGCATATTCCGCATCCAGTGCACAACGATTCCACAATTACAGGTTTGTCGTTTTCAAATCGTATGGCTTCTATGCGAGTTCTCACCATTGGGCAAAAACGATAACATGGCCTGCCGCAACGTTTCGATTTGCACTTATCGACATCTAGTACAGCGACTCTTGTCATGGTTGACCCGGTAATGAATGCTAACTGACAAGTTGTAATGATAGGTTATAAATATGAACCTTAGAAATTATGTAAAATTGTATAAAACGTTTTAGGTAGAGAAAAATACAAAAAAGCCTTTATTACGCACTTAATTTTCACCACTCTTCCTCTTCCCACTCTTCTTCTGACTCCTCTTCTTCCCATTCCTCTTCCTCACCCATGTTTTTCACCTCCTTCGTTTTTCTTGCTTAGGGAGGCAAGAAGAACCTAGCAATATTTTAAACATTTTTATACGGCAGTTGTCGAGAATAAGAACTAAAATTCAATGTACTTACATAGTCTTAGAGGCTTTCTTTCACGGTTTTAGCAGTCAAAGAAGCTGTTGTTTCTTTTGTTTCTGACGTAATATAAGCCCAACATAGGTTGGGTGAATTATGTGCTGCACCAATTCTTCCGTGGGTGTCAACAGCGATCAATCCCATGGAATTATACGTAGCTGATATTCTTCTGTTAACAGTCCTTATGGCTAGTTCAACAGCCTCTTGTGCTGTTTTTCCATTCTCCATGTAATTGCAAACAGTCTTCGCCAAAACAAGCCTCATCGCTATTTCACCAACGCCAGTGGCTGAACATGCCCCAGCTTGATTATCCGCATATGTACCACATCCGATTGATGGTGAATCTCCGATTCTTCCAGGAAATTTTAATGGGAAGCCTCCCGTGGACGTTGCAGCCGCAACGTTTCCATCCTTATCTAGGGCAACTGCGCCCACGGTTTCAAGCTCAAACAGTTCGGGACGGGTTTTAATTAGTCTGGCCAGCTTTGGCAGTTCAAATTTTCCATCAATTAAGGCTTTCTTTTGCTGCTCGTGATACTTCAACCTGAGCTCTGTTATCGGGTTCCTTCTTTCGAGATTAAAGATTTTAGCGAGTTTTTCTGCACCTTCACCTACCACAAGAACGTGATCGGTTTTTTCCATTACTATTCTTGCCAAACGGACAGGATTTTTAATGTCCTTCAATAGTCCGGCAGCACCAGCCTGCAATGTTTTTCCATCCATAATAGATGCTTCCATTTCCACACCTTTCTCTAAGTTCAAAGATGAACCATAACCTGCATTGAACGTACCGTCATCCTCCATAACTGCAACTGCTTCCATGGCGCCGTCAACGGCACTTCCCCCATTTTTTAAAATGTCAAAACCCGTCTTCGCAGCTCTCTTAACTCCCTCTAAACCAGGCTGGCTGCGTTCAGGCTGCCAAGTTCCAGCGCCGCCATGTACGACTATTACTGGTTTTCGCTTTTCAGTCAATGACTCACGTTCCCAGGTTTTAAATTAGATTAGTGAGCTTGTGTGACCTTAAATTTAAGGCTAATCGTTTGAGATCATCAAAATAGATAAATCTCCGTAGAGAGATATTAAGTGTGGGATGATGTGAGGCGACGGCTAAGAGCCATAAGCTGTGAAAAAGCCATTAACCAGCACTGACCTAAAACTTGCTCACAACATTTTTGTTCGAATCTCTTCTTGGAAACATTAAATTCACCCACAAAATAAAATAGTAGTGTGGTGTATCCAGAGCAAAGGGGGTGGAGTATGCTCAGGGATTTTAACCTTCTTGCCACTACATCGCGTGGGAACGAGGATGACGCTTGCTCTGAGTTGTGGTTTTTGCTTGGAGAAATAGGCGATTCAGCCCCGACTGTTGATAAGACTGGTGTTGCGGGTTTAATTGCCGCAAAAACGGTTTTTAGTCCCTTTGAGGTTGTAGAGAGGTTTCGCAAGATTTTGCAGGAGCGTCCCTACGAATTTCGTTATACGCTTAGAATAATTCCAGTTGAGAAGGTTGTCCGCACGGACTTAGGTGAAATTCAACGCGTAGCTACAGAGCTAAGCTCAAAAATAGGAGAAAACGAAACTTTCCGTGTTACTGTTGAGAAACGCTTTACAGAAACCTCCACACAAGATATAATTGAAGCTGCCGCGGCAAACATTGAAAGGAAAGTTGACCTAAACAAACCTGACAAGATTCTTTTGATTGAAGTTGTCGGCAGGTTAACTGGAGTGTCAGTAATAAAACCGGATGAAATTATAGCCATCATGAAGGAAAAGCTGCTGTAAGCTAACGCTGAGTCGCCAGCAGCGCCATTCGTTCAATGACAAGGTTGGTTAAAGCCTTCTCCAAACCATCTTTTTTCATAACGGTTTCAAGCTCCACATCTGATATTCTAAAGAACTTTCGGATTATTGCTGTCTTTTCCTCTGACAACTCTAGAACCGTGTCATCAAGTTGTCCACCAACGTATCTTGAAACAATCGATAGAAATGATTTCACAGTTTCAGGTTTCTCTGCGATTATGAGGATTGCTACATCTGATGTGTCTGGCTTAATTCCAAGAAGTTCCATAGCCTTTCGGATTTGACGTTGCGCAGAAGCGTAAAGCATAGCTTCCATTTCTAGGCTTTTCGAAGTGTTTTCTTTGTTCTTGAACGCTGTTAACGCATTTAAAACGGCAAAGAATAGATGCTGCCACGTAGCCACAAATTTTGCATCAAAAAATTGAATTTCCACATCTGACGGCTTTTCTTTGCGAATTGCATTAAGAAATTCTTCAACGTCGCCCACTTTGACATTCCTAAAGCCAGTTATCATAACATACTTTCCATATTCTTCGATATGTTTCAGCAATTTTCTTCCTCAAGAATTTCCTTCAAAAATCTTTTAACAAGTTCTGCGGATATTCCAGCCTCTACAAGTTTCGCAGTTTCTTCTTCTATTGATGTAACTTTTTCTTTATATCTTTTGACGATTTTTTGGACTGTTTCTTTAATCTCCCATGGGAAAACTATCCAGCGGCTTGTTTCCTTCTCACAATAATCTGGTTTGACGATGCTCCATGGCTTACAATAAACTGTGGCTATTTTGACTTCTGCGGCACCTTGTTCAATGATGTGCTCCCTAACCAACTTCAAACTTTTGCCTGTGTCTACAACTTCATCCACAACAAGAACTTTTTTACTAGCAGTTGCCATGGAAACTGGCTGTGTCAAAGTGGGTTCGCCCTTTGTTTCTGCAACTCCTAAATAAAATTCGGCTCTAACATTTGCGAGATTAGGGTTATGAAGTAAATCCGACAACACTCTAGCTGGTGGCCATCCTCCTCTGGAAACTCCTACAATGATGTCTGGTTTAAACCCGTTTCTGCGTATTTTTTCAGCTAAATTCAAAAGCATGTTATATATTTGATTCCAAGTTGGAACTTCAAACTGAAGTTGTGAGCTCACAGTTTCTCCTCTCCTTCTAAGAGAGTTTGTTGAAACTTTATAAGTTTAATAAAAAAAAGTGGATTGTTTTTAGATTTAGCTTTGAACAGCTTTTGGTTTTCTGGCACTGTATATTACTATGCCAAGGCCAATGAACACCCAGCCTAGGCCGAACAGCACCCAACCATAGGCGTTTGTTTTTGAGGCTTCTCCGAGAGCATTGTAATAGTTGGCTTGTGCGTTCTGGGAGGCTAGGTTAGCATCTTCTATTTCCGTTCCTCTGTCGTTCCATACGGTTAATGCGTCATTGATGAGTGTGTCTCCAGCTTCAAGGTGAGCTCTAGCAGCACTGAAAACTCCTGCCTGATAGATTTGGACGCCTTGACTGAATTCAAACATTGCTTTTGTGAGTAATACTTGAACTTCGGTTATGTTTGTGTAAAATGGTGTCATTGTAGGTATCATTTGAGCCTGTATGATTAAAGGAATCCCTTCTCCTTCGATGATTAAAGGACCCCTCCCTCCTTCGATGAACATCCAATATTTAGACCAGTAGTTCAAACATGCAAGGTGGTCTGCTGAAAGCGCAACGAAGTTGTATCCCCATGAGAAGTAGATTGGATCCAATTGTCTATAGGGGGGTGACGTGTTGTTGACGTGGTCAATCCATATATCATAGTAGTGCGTCCATAGTTCTGGTGCTTCTTTAATTGAAGGTGTCACATTGTAGACAGTGAAGGTTTGCGTGTTGCCTGGCATAATTTGGATTGGAGTAGCAAAGCCATAGGAGTAGTTCTTGCCCCAATCAAAGTATAACCGTATTGCTGAAACGTTTATTGCCCACCATCCCCAGTTTGTCCAGCTCATTGTGAGGTTCCAGTATGTTCCTTCTAAGTATCCAGTAATGTACTCATCGTAGTAGGGGTCATAGCCTACGTATGCTGGTTCCACCCAACCGTATGGAGAACCATCAGGAGCTTTCACCGGATGAGTAAGCGCAAGGATAGTTGACGAAAGCATTAAGAGGCAAAGTATCGCAACGATTTTTCCTTTCATAACAATTCCTCGACAGCTTAGCATTTTCTACATGGAAGGTATATATTTCTTTTGATGCTTATGCTGATAATCTTAATTACCTTGAACGGCTGGTAGGTTTAAATTGGCGCGTGATTTGATGGAAATCGTTGAATGTGTACCCAACTTCAGCACCTCAGACCCGAAAGTCGTTGAGTTGATTCTTGGTGAAGTTAAGAAAACTAAGAACGCGTTCTTGCTTGACTACACGTTTGATAACTATTACAATAGGCTTGTGGTTTCGATAGTTGGTAACAAAGGGTCAGTACTTGAGGCTGCGTTAAATGCATCATTTAAAGCTGTGAAATTGATTGACATGCGTAGGCATAATGGTCAGCATCCCCGCTTAGGCGCCGTTGACGTCGTACCGTTCATACCAATAAAAAACGTTGCTCTGGAAGATTGCATTGGACTTGCAAAGAAGTTTGGACGAGCTTTAGCTGAAAAATGTGATGTGCCAGTTTATCTTTATGGCGATGCTCAGCCAAAGCCCGAGCGGAAAGATTTGGATTGGATACGTGAAGGTGAGTATGAGAAGCTGGCTGAAATGATTATTAAGCCTGAACGTAAACCAGATTTTGGTCCAGCCAAGTTTAACCCAAAGGCTGGTGCAACCGTAACAGGTGCGCGCAAGCTTATGGCCGGCTTTAACGTTAATTTAGGCACGTCTGATCTGAAAATTGCCAAAAAGATTGCGAAGGCTTTACACGCGAAAAAAGGCGGCTTTTCTAACGTTAAGGCTATGGCTGCGTTTATTCCAGAAAAGAACGTTACACAGATAGGCATAAGCATAAGCGATTTCGAAAAGACGCCTCTTTACCGGGTTTTTGAACTGCTGAAGGTGGAATGTACTCGTTACAATGTTCCAATACTAAGCTCAGAATTTTGTGGTATGGCCCCTTTAAAGGCTCTTATCGACGTAGCTGCATATTACCTAAAGATCGACAACTTGACTGAAAGTCGTGTATTGGAGATAGCTATACAAAATGCTATAGAAAAGGGCGATGCCTTTGAGTAAAGCCGTCAAAGCCAGAGCAAGAGAAAAGGCAGACCTGCTTATTGTGAACACTGATGAGCTTATCACACTTGTTGGTGGTAGTGAGAAGCCACGCACGGGCAAGCAAATGCGAGAGCTTGGAATAGTACGCAACGGCGGCTTAGCGATCAAGGATGGCAGAATAGTTGCTGTTGGAAAAACTTCTGAAGTTACAAAGGTTTTCAAAGCTGAAAACGTGATAAGTGCGAATGGAAAAACTGTTTTGCCGGGTTTTGTTGATCCGCACACACATCTTGTTTTTGCTGGTTCACGGGAAGATGAATTTCAGATGCGGGTTGAAGGTGCTTCTTATATGGAGATTCTCGGTGCTGGTGGCGGCATATTGAAGACGGTTAGGGAAACAAGAAAAGCCAGCGTTGAAAAACTTGTGGATTTGGGGCTTGAAACACTTGATGTCATGTTGGAACATGGAACAACCACGATGGAAGCCAAAAGCGGGTATGGCTTAACAACGAAGGATGAGTTAAAAATCTTAGAGGCTGTAAAACGTATGGACCAGTTACATTCTGTTGATGTTGTTCCAACTTTTTTGGGCGCTCACGCCGTTCCTCCCGAATACAAGAACAGCCCAATAGACTATGTTAACTTGGTTATTGAAGAAATGATTCCGAAGGCCGTTGAAAAAAGACTCGCAGAGTTTTGTGATGTTTTCTGTGAGAAGCGTGTTTTCAGTTTGGAGCAGACTAGACGTATTTTACTTTCAGGTAAGAATAATGGCTTGAAGCCTAAGATTCACGCTGATGAGATGAGCATGTTAGGCGGCGCAGAACTTGCGGCAGATGTTGGAGCCATTTCAGCCGATCACCTTCTTTTTTCTTCTTTTGAAGGCATTAAAGCCATGGCTGATAGGGGTGTGATTGCGGTTTTGCTTCCAGCTGCCGCCTTCACTTTGATGATGGGACGGTTTGCAGATGCTCGCTTGATGGTTGATTCGGGTGTTCCAGTGGCTTTGGGCACCGATTTTAATCCAAGTTGTTTAGCTGAGAATATGCAGTTAGTTATAGCATTTGCTTGTCATTTTATGAGGCTAACCTCCGCCGAAGCCATAACGGCGGCGACAATCAATGCGGCACACGCAATTGGCAGGGCTCATGAGGTTGGCAGTTTAGAAGTTGGCAAAAAAGCTGATGTGATCGTTTTGGACGTGCCGAATCACAAGTTTCTCGGTTATCATTTCGGCGTGAACTTGGTTGATAAAGTTTTCAAGAATGGCAGAGTTGTTGTTGACAAGGAAGCAAGTCGAAGCCAGTTTCCTCTTCTGAAAGAAGAAGAATAAAAATGTGGCATGACTTGGGTAAAGAATTATAACATGCTTGCGCTCTTTCAGTTTTGGTGTTGTTTCGTTGAAGATTGAACGGCCCGTTAAGTGTTTGACTGGACCTGAGTTACATTGTAAGAATTGGCAGATTGAGGGTGTTCTCCGTATGCTTTTTAATGTTGTTGATCCTGAAGTGGCTAAAGACCCTGAAAGGCTTATTGTTTATGGCGGGACTGGTAAGGCTGCGCGCAATTGGGAATGCTTTGAGAATATTGTGGAAACATTAATAGAGCTTGAACCTGACGAAACTATGCTTATTCAAAGCGGTAAACCCGTGGCTGTTTTTAAAACTCATGGGTGGGCTCCAAGAGCATTAATTGTCAACGCTATGCTTGTTCCAAAATGGGCCACTTGGGATTACTTTTACGAGTTAGAGCAGAAAGGACTAATCATGTTTGGGCAAATGACCGCTGGCTCGTGGGCTTACATTGGGACGCAAGGAATATTGCAAGGCACTTATGAGACTCTGGCTGCCATTGCGAAGGAGCATTTTGGGGGAACCTTGCGTGGAAGGCTAGTCTTGTCTGCCGGTTTGGGTGAGATGGGTGGCGCTCAACCTTTGGCTGTCACTATGAATGATGGTGTTGCTTTGGTCGTGGAGATCGATAAACGTGCAATTGATAGGCGGTTAAAGCATGGTTATTTGGAGACTTGGACGGAGGACTTGAATGAAGCTGTGGATATGGCCTTAGAGGCCAAGCGTGAAGGCGTACCGAGGAGCATTGGCTTTTTGGGGAATGCTACTGAGGTGCATCCTGAACTTTTGCGAAGAAATGTCATTCCAGACATTTTAACAGACCAGACTTCTGCTCATGATCCTTTGAATGGTTATTATCCTGCTGGTTTTTCTAAGGAGGGTGCTGATGCGCTTAGAGAAAGCGACCCTGAAGACTATATGCGGCGTGCCAGTGAGAGTATGCGCGTTCAAGTGGAAACTATGGTTAAAATGATGCAGAAAGGCGCTGTAACGTTTGAGTATGGTAATAATCTGCGGCAGCAAGCTTATGATGCCGGGTTTAAGGACGCTTTTGCCTTTCCAGGCTTTGTTCAGCGCTATATTAGGCCAATGTTTTGTGAAGGACGCGGTCCTTTCCGTTGGACTTCGCTTGTAGGCAGTAAAGAAGACATATACACGCTTGACGACATCATACTGAAGGAATTCGCTTACAACAAAGAACTGTGCCGCTGGATACAAAAAGCAAAAGAACAAGTAAAGTTCCAAGGGTTGCCTGCAAGGGTTTGCTGGCTTGGATTCGGCGAAAGAGCACGATTTGGCAAAATAATGAACGACATGGTTGCTGATGGACAGCTTTCTGGGCCTGTGTGGATTGGTCGTGACCATTTGGACGGTGGAAGCGTTGCATCGCCCAATCGCGAGACAGAAGGCATGAGAGATGGAAGCGACGCAGTTGCAGATTGGCCTATATTGAATGCATTGTTGAACGCTGTGGCTGGGGCAACATGGGTTAGTGTACATCACGGCGGGGGCGTAGGCATTGGCTATAGCATACACGCGGGCATGTGTTTAGTCGCAGACGGCACAAAGGAAGCAGAAAAACGCATAACAACAGTCTTAACGACGGATCCCGGAACGGCGATAGTGAGACACGCGGATGCCGGTTACGAGAGGGCCCGAAAAATTGCCAAAGAGAAAGGCGTTAAAATGCCCATGTTGAAATAGGTGCATGTTTTAATGAAGAATGTGGCTGCTTGTGGAATTTGCTGTGATGTTTGCGGCTTGAACAAGAAGCTAGGTTGCGTTTGCAGTTCTGGAGTTGAGGATATTGCTAAGAATAAGGTTGAAACTCGGTGGGGAGGCAAAGGCGTTTTATGTTTAGTTTTGGATTGTGCCGTAAAGCGTGCCATTGCGTATTGCATGCGAGACTGTGAGGAGTTTCCGTGCGAGAAATACTTTGAGTGGTTTTTCCCGTATGGAAAAGACTACCTGGAAATGCACATCAGAAGGAGAGGTCAACAACAAAAATAGCAAAAACGGAAGGAATCAAAACTCTGTTTTTAACTTTCCATCAGCTTCTTTACCAATAATGTTGCTGCTAGAACTACCGCCATCCAAAATATGCAATCAGCAAACAATTTGAGATAACTGTACTTCTCTCCTACAAATGGATCGGTCGTCCGCCAAACAAGTGGAAACCCATAATACTTGTCCTCTGGAATTGTAGCGTGTCCCGGATTGTTTTCAACAAGCCCCGTAACCAACCTATGCAAACGCCAACAACCGCAGCCAAAAACAAAACTTGCCAGTTCACCCTTAAAGCCATGTCCTCTACCCTTAAACCGTATTCCAGCATCTTCCCAACTCAAAACCTTCACTTTACTCTAAAAAATAGACGGCAGTCTACACTATTGCAGTCGAAAAACTCCAATAACAATGAACAGATTTGGTACCTATAAATAAGGGGGTAGGTTAGCCTCAGACAGACCGTTCACCATCCTAATTCCCGGCTAACTCCATCAAAAATTGCAAACACCAAGAATACTATTCCAATCCAAAATGTAAAGTCGGCGAGTAAGTATGGTATGTTGTATGCTTCTGGTTCATACCATTTGACTAGCCGCCACACAAGTGGCCAACCATAAGGCGTCATGTGGCGCACCGGGGTTTCTGGCGGGTTCTCAACAAGCCCCAACGCCAAAGTGATGCAAACGCCAGCAATAATGACAAAAACCAGATCTTTCCAGTCCAACACAATCTCTAAACCCTTAGCCTCAGACTTTGACTTACCCATTTTTAAGCACCATTGAATAGCCTAAACCATATCTCATTCACAAGTTAAAAATTTTGCCACAAACAGAATTTTAGACGGAAAAATTTGTTAGTGCGAAGTTTTCTAACAGTCACTTGCTTTGACGATATTGTAGCCTGATGCCTTCCGAAGCCTATTCATAACAGCTAAACCAAGCCCTTCGGTTGGTACTCCCTCAGCGATAATAACATCAACGCCTTTTTGATCGAATTCCCTCAAAAGCCTAAACAGATTCTTCGCAATAACTGCTAAATCGCTTCTGGTTCCAAGAGACTTCACAACATCAGCCTTATAGCATCCTGCAGTTTCGTCTGTAGCAAGAATGCCAACCTTATTGCCTTTCCGTGCATAAGATTCCGCTAGCTCTTTCACCTTGCCTATAACCGCCGATATTTCTCCTTCAACAACAATCACTTCAGCATCTGGAGCATAATGCTTATGTTTCACACCTGGGGAACGCGCCTTCTCAACTGGCAATTCTTTCTCTGCAACCGCAACCGGATGCAATTTCACTTTTCCAAGAATTTTCTTTAACACTTCATATGGTGTTCCTCCAGGACGGAGAACCTGCGGCGGGTCCACGGTCATGTCCAAGACTGTGGATTCCACTCCAATGCGGGTTGGTCCAGCATCCAAAACAACATCTATCCTCCCATTGAGATCGTCTAAAACATGCTTGGCTGTTGTTGGACTTGGTTTTCCAGCAAGATTCGCGCTTGGGGCGGCAATGGGACAGCCGCTTTCTCTAATTAAAACCAAAGCAACATTATGCTTTGGCATTCTAATCGCTATCGTATCTAAACCAGCAACGGTCACGTCTGGCACAACTTCTGAACGCTTAAAAATCAGCGTCAACGGTCCAGGCCAAAACTCTTTCATTAGTCTTTCGGCCTTAATCGAAACTGTCTTGGCTAATTTGTAAACGTCTTTTGCGTTTCCAACATGCACTATTGGTGGATTGTCAAATGGGCGTTTTTTCGCTTCAAAGAGAGATGAAACTGCTTTTGGATTCAGTGCGTCAGCGCCTAAGCCGTAGACTGTTTCTGTTGGAAAAGCTACCAAGCCGCCTTTTCTGATAAAGTCAGCTGCCATCCGAACCTTCTCTATTTCCGGCTCATGAGAATCAACTTTTAACAATAGGGTTTTCTTCATCAGCGTGTCTTTTCCTTAAGGGATTGCGTGTACCTTCTTAATGTAACATAGCCCTCTTTTATTTTGTTTCTTGTTAAAAAATGCAGGGAGAGTCAAAGTAGAAAAACATACACCTTGACTTTAGCCTCAAGTACAGATTTTGCTGTTAAACTAGATATGTGAGCTTCTAAAAAATTAGTGAGAGCTACATATTATCAGACAACGTAATAATCGATGACTTTTTTCATGCTTTTTGGTGCAGCTTGTCTCATAGCAAGCTGTTTCAGTATGGTTATCATTTGAGGCTGAAAACGAGCTATATCAGTTAAAGTCACCAAACCAACAAGGCGTTTTTCGTCAACCACTGGCAGCTTCTTAATCTTCATCTGAAACATCAATTTCACAGCTTCCTCCAAATCCATGCTAGGTTCAACAACCACCAATGGACTCGACATAACATCCTTCACTTTAGTCTTGGTTGCATCCTTTGCATCTGCAACCACCCTCTTTAAGAGGTCTCTTTCAGTTATTATGCCCATAGCTTTCTTCTTCCTAACAGCAATTAGACAGCCTATCTCGAACTTGTTCATGACTTCGGCTGCCTCCTTAACTGTTGCATCTTCATCTATAGTAATTACTTCCCTTACCATGACATCCTCAACCTTCAACGAAACATCGCTTCCCTCCTTTTTCTCATGCGACAACAAAACCACCAACTTCTGTATCTCTCTCAATGCCTCATATATAAATTGGTGTGCGGAAATCCTTCTTCTCACAAACCAGCTAATTTATGAACAACTGTTTCGACACGCTTGCTAACAGGAATCTTTGCCCGTTCAAACTTTTCCTTAGGCTTAGTGAATGGTCTAGTGGCGTCAACACCCATCTTACTTGTCAAACCAGTCTCCTGATCGGCAGAAGAGTCTAACGTCGAACCACGCACATTCTTCACGATAACTAGGTCTTCACTGGCTTGGAAACGAGTCGCAATAGCCCATTCAACATCAGAAACATTAAACACGTCAACGTCGGAATCCACAATTACAGCATGTTTTAAGCTTGGATGCGCCGCAAAAGCGGCCAACAGAGCATTTTTTCCATCGCCATCGAGTTGTTTTTCTATTGATATTATTGCGTGAAGCCATCCGCTTCCGCCAACTGAAAGGTTAACAGCGCAGACTTTGGGCACGACTTTTGAAACGGATTCCCAAATCAAAACTTCATGCGGCAAACCCATTAAAAGCCTATGTTCAGCTCCAGATGGCAAAAGCGCTTGATAAACATAGTCTTCACGGTGCATAACCCCTACAACTTCCACAACAGGCTGTTGTCTTTCGATGTCATAAGTTCCAGTAATGTCCACAAACGGGCCTTCCGCTGTTTCTTTTGTTGCAGAGATTTTGCCTTCCAAAACCAGTTCGGCTTCTGCCGGGGCGGAAGCACTCACGTGTTCGCACTCAACTAAGTGAAGATTGTTATCCATTAAGGCGTTTGCAACGGCGAATTCATTCACGCCGAAAGGAACTGGTGAAGAGGCAGCCAGCATAACCGCTGGATGAACTCCAATAGAAATTGACATGTCAAGGTCTCTACCAGCCTCTTTTGCCATCTGCCATAGTTTGAAGAGATGCCGCGGAACCAGACGTATTGCCAAACGCTTCTTATCTAAGACTTGAAGGCGATGCACCGACACATTCTCAACAGTTCCATCAACACTTTTCGCATATACAACTGCCGAAGTAATGTATGGACCAGCATCCCTTTCAAAATGTGTTAAAACCGGAATCTTAGACAAGTCGACCCGCTCTTCAACTTCCTTTACTGCGCCATCTCCAACGATTTTTGGTTTTGTTGGTGAACGCCAAGCGTCTGTCAACTTTCGACAAAGTCCATTCTGGTCAACATCAAGTGCTGCAGAAATTCTTTTTCGAGTTCCACAAACGTTAGCAACAACCTTTGTTTCGTAATTTTTTAGCTTTTCAAATAGAAGAATTGGTCCTTGATCGTCGAAGCTCTTCATAACGAATGGAATTTCAAACTTTGTGGAAACGCCCTCTTTTACGTGTAAAACTTCCTTCTTCGCTTCCATTTGTTTAAGGAATTCTCGTATGCTCATGCTGTTGCACCCTGTTTTTCTGCTTCTGCGTGGGCGACTTTTTCAATTAGCTTCATAAAAATCGATTGAGCCTGCATTTCATTTGTTGTTTCCAAATAAATGGAAACTAGCGCTATCTTTTGCTTTCTCGAAGCTAAATACTCGGCGAACATGCGGGCTGAAATTGCATTTTTATCGCCTAAAAGCACGGATGATGAAGGCGGTCCAAGTAAATCCTTTGGTTTTGGAACGGCAATTGCCAGTGTTCCAAGTTTGTCTTCCTTTTCGCTCAGCAGAATTAAACATGCATTCTTTGTTTCAACGTATACTGCTAGAAAATGCATGTTTTGTTCAATTATTTCATACTTAACAATTTTCGCGCGTTCCATTGTTTAAATCTCCATTGCTTATCTATAGCTTCATACATTCACTATTTATTGTTTTCAAAGGCGATGCAACAAATGGCTAAAAACCACGCCGAAAAGATTTTGCAAATGCTCCGAGAAACTTTCATAATGCCAAAGTGGGTAACTGCGAACAGAGACCACTTTAAAACACTTATAGTGACAATAATTTCACAAAATACTACCGATAGAAACACGTCAAGAGCCTTCGAAAACCTTTCGAAGAAATTCAAAATAACAGCCGAAGTATTAGCGAAAGCCGACATAGGCCAAATTGAAGAATGCTTGAAAGTGGCTGGTCTATACAGAAACAAAGCCAAAACAATAAAACAAACCTCAAAAATAATCCTTGAAAGGTTCAAAGGCACTCTGAAACCAATCTTGTCGTTGTCCTTCGAAGAAGCGAGAAAAACGCTTCTACAACTTCCGGGAGTAGGACCCAAAACAGCCGATGTTGTCTTGCTTTTCTGTTCGAAAAAACCTACAATCCCTGTCGACACTCACGTTAATCGTGTGGCAAAACGACTGAATTTGGCACCTGCAAATGGAGATTATGAAACGATTCGTAAATCCCTTGAAGCACTTTACAATCCAGAAGATTATTTAGTAGTTCATGTGTTGCTGATTTTGCTTGGGAGAAAGTATTGCAGGGCTAAAAATCCGTTGTGCAATGATTGTCCTGTGAACACGCTTTGCCCATCAAAGCGGTTGTGAGGCGAAAATGAGCCTTGTTCAAACATTGGAACTCGGCATTTCTTAAAAGAGTTTTCTAAATGTTGCGAAATCCGATTGGTTTTCTTCCCCAAAGGCTGGAATTTCTTTAAGGTTTTTGTCTAGTTTGACTTTTCCTAGAGCAACTATTGAAATTTCTTCGGAGACGGGAGTTAAAATCCTCAGAGTTTTTCTTGCGTAGTTGACTTCTTGTAAAACACCTATGCCGAGGAATTTTCTGTTGGCGCTATATACGGCTGTGAGTACTCCTTCTTCTTCGCCTTTTCGAATCACTGCAACTTTCTTCTTTGCGAATTCCTCAACTTTCTTTAGATTATCTTCGTTAATCCAACGTCTTCTACCTGTAACTATGCAAATTCTATCTTTCAGTTCGGCAAGGTGCAGTGGTTTCATTCCCAATAACTCGTAGATTTTCTCTGCTTTCTTAATGTTTTCACGTGTTCTACCTAAACCAAACAGTTCGTTTCCTTCAATGTTTAGCCAGCTTAATGGAAGAGATTGCACTTTCGCATTTCTTAAGTATTTTATGTATCCGAGTTCCCGTAAGCTTCTGCGTCTTTCTTTACTTCTTTGTTTTATAGCGGAAGGAGAGTCAACAACAATTCTTCTGAATTTTTCAAGAGCATTTAATAGAGGTGCCAATTCGTCCTTTTGTTGAATGCAGAAAATTATGTCGGGGTTAAATTCCTCAATAAGTTGAACCTTATAGTTGACGGCATCTTCTCCTTCAATCCAACCATCAGTATTTACAACAACAAAGTCCGGGTTGTTGCTTAAGATTTCGTTTTTTAGTGAGGTCAAACCTTCAATTACTTTGTTAATGGCTTTGCTTGGTGAAGTTACACCAACAAAGGAAGCATTTCTCGCCTCTAGATTAAATAGGTCCGTTATTGGCTTCGTTGCGAAGGTGTAGGCAACGGTGCATGGCGGTCCTATGTCAGACTGGCCCAGATCTCCATCTAAAATTGCAACTTTCTGTTTTTCACGTAGTAGTCTGTTTATTAGGTACGTGCAGAAACTTGTTTTTCCAGAATCAACTGTGCCTAGCACTATTGGAGTAGCAGGTCTTTTTTGGAGAGTCAGAAGTTCTTCGAATGCTTTTATCCATGAGGATGGAGTAGTGTTTCCATCAACTTCTTCCGTTGTTGCATTTTCTCCTAATGAAATGTCAAGAACAGCTGTTTCCTCGACCACAAAAGGTAATCTCTTGCCCTCACGTATCACAACCTTGTTTACGCCGGCTACTGTTGAACCAAACACGTTCACTTTGCCTGACGTAACAATGACGGAAGCTGGGCCGTCCACTAATAGAGTTTTGCCGTTTTCAACTGTTCGATTCATTTGTCTTCCTCCGTGGAAATTTATGCCCGTTTCTTCCAGCTATTCTTATGGCTGAAACAATATCTCTCAATCCTCTTCTATGCTTAGCTTCACTTATGTAACGGTTTGTGCCGGCTTCGCCTACACTTTCTAAGATTACGTTTGAAGGTAACGCGTTATCCAGAACCCGTAGCAGTTTTTCTTTATACGTTGGGACTCCGTCGCCAACCTTCACCGAAACAGAGGTTACTGGCGTTTTTCCGAGGTTTTTCAGGATCCTCCTTATCTTATCTAGTGTCTCTTTAACACTAAAACAGTTTTCTGTTTCAATGACTTTTCCATCAGCTAAAACTGCCAATCCAAAGATTTCACCAGTGTCAACGCCTATAACGATTTTTTCATAACTTTCTTTTCCTTGGACGATTTGTAACGCTTCATTTACCAGTGCCTCCGGCTCTACTCCCTCGTGGTAGATCAAGATTTTTTCATGGTTTATTTGGTGCTGTTCTTTTTCGGTGGTTATAACAACTCTAATTTCTATGGGAATAGGTTCATTTGGAGTTAAGTTTAGGAATGGTAGATTCTTCCTTTTCAGTTCATTAACAATTAGGTAGTAGGCTTTTCCCGAAACAGTTGCAACAGCAATCTTCGCTTTCATATCGCTTTCCTATTTGCGTATGTGTTTAAGCACAAAGCAAATTATTAGTTTCGCTGTTTATATTCGTTGATGTGCGTGACTGTGCAAAAGAGGATTCCTACAGGCTGTGGAGCGATTGACAGGATTCTAGAAGGAGGCATCTCATCTGAAAGTATTACTCTAATCTATGGAGAGGCGGAGACTGGAAAAACCACCCTAGCTATGCAATGTGCTGTAAACTGTGCGAGACAAGGTTACAAGATACTGTTTATAGATTGCGACGGCACATTTTCCGCTCGTAGGCTGTCCGAGATTGCTTCTGAAAAGTTTGAAGAAATTGTTGAGTTAATAATTGTCATGAGGCCAAATGATTTTCATGAACAAACAGTGGTTATGGACCAACTGGCGGACTATGTAGCCAAAAACTTTGGGCTTGTAGTTGTTGATACAATCACATCGCTTTATCGTGCCGAAGTCGCAGAATCTCCGGAGAAGACATTTGAGCTAAACCGTGGATTAAACAGACAAGTGGCATTATTAGCACAGATTGCAAAAACCAAGAAAATCGCAGTCTTAATAACAAGTCAGGTTCGAAGCACGTTCAACGAAACTCACGTAAACATAGAACCAGTGGCTACGAGGGTTTTAAAATTCTGGGCAGAAACAATAATCGTTATGAAACCTACAGAAAACCCGCGAATAATCAAGACTATCTTAGAAAAAAGCCCAAAAAAGGCGAAAAGGATTCAGCCCCTAGCTTGCTATTTGAGAATTGAAGAAACAGGAATACATGAGTGAAATGGAAATAGCGCAATTGGTTATTGAAGCATTAAAGTTCATATTTCCAGCCTACTGCGCAAACGCCATACCAGTAATCACAGGTGGAGGCTATCCTTTAGATTGTGGCAAAAAATTTTTTGATGGAAAACCAATTTTCGGGAAGAACAAAACCATTCAAGGCTTCTTTTCCGGACTAGTTGTTGGAGCCGCGGTTGGCTTTGCGGAAAGTGCATTTTTCGGCTATCACATTTTCTTCGGTTTACTATTATCTTTGGGAGCTTTATTTGGAGACTTAACCGGAGCTTTCGTGAAAAGAAGAATTGGGCTTGCTCCTGGAGACTTGTTACCTGTTATTGATCAAGTTGATTTCATAGTGGGAGCAATCTTGTTTTCATTTATCATTTTCTCGCCAACCGTTTCTGGAGAGCTTGTCATAGCAGTGCTAATCATAACTCCACCTATACATTTGTTAACAAATTTTGCAGCATACAAACTGAGGTTAAAAAGTAATCCTTGGTGATTTTTTATCGACTGATTTTAACATGTATTGTGGCTTCTAGGAATATGTAAGCTATTAATAGAAGAATGAATCCCACTAGAAACATCATGTAGGCTTGTCTTGGTTTATAAGCGTATTTTGTGCTCTGATACACGACTATCAATCCAATTATGCCTAAGGAGTAAAGAATCATAGCGATCAGACTATCAGTTATGAACTGTTCTGACAACCGTGGATAAAGGAACAGAAAACCGAACTCTCTGGAGTAAAATGATGGAAGAGGTTTCATTATAATGTTGTACAAGCCGCCTCCGAACAAAAATACGGCAATAGCGATGACGATTGCCGAAGTAATAAGTGTGGATGGTCTTGCTGTTGAGATTTTCCTGTACAGTCTGTTTATGGAAAAGGACATTGACGAGACTTTTTTCTTAACTTTTCGTGACATTTTTTCTTTCTCCACTCTTGCTGAGGTGCTCCGCCACTTCTTTAGCCCACTTTCCTGTTAACGAATTTTTCACAATCTCACTTAAATACTCTTTCCACGAGATTCCCAAAGCCTTTTTCCACAAGTCATACTTTTTAATGATACTTTCATAAGCTTTCGTGTGCAACTCGCAGTAACTGGTTTCGCCGCCTTCCTTATTGCAAATTGCGCATTTCAATTCGTTTCCTCCTTTCCTCTTTCAATGGGCATTGGGGGTTAAAACACAGTATCCACGGGCGTCTTCCCTTTATTCGAACCTGAACCGTAGGCCAACCGCAACCACGACAGTTTTTCCCAAGAGGCCTTACGGTACCTCTCTGCGGAAGCGGAAATGATGCTTTGCACAATCCTTTGAAGTAGCTTGTGCAACCAACGAAACGTTTGCCAGTTTTGCGGGAATACAATATCATGAGTTTTCCAGTGTTGCAAAGTGGGCATGTACCAATTGTTCTTTCTTCGAGCCTTGCCCTTTTTATGGCGTTGCTCAGTTGTTCCCCTATTGTTCTGTCCTTTTCTTTTAACTGCTCAACTACTGGTTTGAGGATTTCTACAGCGTCTACAAGAACGTCTTCTCTATTTTCGCCGTTTGATTGAATCTTGTTCATCTTTTCTTCAAGTTCCTTTGTTAGCTTTATTGAAACAACCGTTGGGCAATATTTTTCTAGAACCTCAACAACCTCAAAGCCTAAATCTGTCACAATTATTCTTTCGTCTCGAGCATACTTTCTGTCATAGAGTGTTTGTATAATATCCGCCCTCGTTGCTTTTGTTCCGATTTCTGCCTCTTCCATTTTTTTCAGGAGGCTGCTTGGGTTGTACCGTGGTGGTGGTTTGGTGAACTTATCTTCCAATGTAACTTTTTTGATGTTAATCATTTGTCCTTCTTCTATGGGGGGCAGTAGAACTTCTTCTGACCTTACGTAAGGTCCATAGAACCGCAGCCAACCTTCCTTTAAAGTTTGTCTTCCCCTTAGGTAGAAGCGATGCCCGTTAACGTTGATGCAGACCTTCATGCTTTGCCTTACCGCTGGTTCTCCAAAAACAGCCATAAACCTTCGGACGACGAGATCCCAAATGTTTCTTTCAGAGTCATCTAAAACCCTTTCTGGCAGGTTTCCCGTTGGGTAAACAGCCGGGTGTGCAGAATCTTCCTTCTTTCCCTCTCTGGGTTTTAATTCCTGCTTTGCGAGAAGTTCTGCGGTGAGTTTCTTGTACTCAGGAACCTTGTTTAGGTTCTTTAAGATTGCTTCGTAGTTTATTGATGGTGGAAGCTTTTGGCTGCTTGTTCTGGGGTAAGAGATCAGAGCATCTAAGTATAGGCGTTGAGCAATGTTTGAGGTTCGCATTGGAGTGTAACCGAAAAAGCCGTAGGCTTCGCTTTGTAGCCCGCCTAGATCAAAGGGTGTTGGCGGCATTTGTTGGAATTTTTTGATGTCTATTTTCTCTATTTTGCCGTTTTTTCCTTTGCAATCACTCACTATGGCGTCTGCTTCCATTTTTGTTTCGATGATTTTCTTTTCGTATTCAGCTTCAAAAAGTGAATCGGCAATTTCGACCTCTGATTTTATGCTCCAATAGGGGGTTGGCACGAAGCATCTGATTGCTCTTTCCCTAGCCACGAGAAATCTAAGTGTCGGGCCTTGCACTCTTCCTGTGCTAAGTGTTGCGTATTTCCCGCTCCAATCTCTTGCCGCTATTGTTAAGGCCCGTGAAATGTTTACGCCGTAAAGCCAGTCAACTTCATGTCTTGTGCGTCCGGCCTCTATGAGGGAAAAATCCAGATGTGGTAGCAACTCGGAATACGATTTCTCTAACTCCCCCTTGGTTAGGGTGGAGTATTTCATCCGTCTCGAGATGCTTTCTTTATTGTTGCATGCGTATTTCAAAATGCAGTATCCGATGATGCTTCCTTCTATGTCGTAGTCGCAAGCATCAATAAACATGTCGGCGTCATTTGCCAGTTTTGAGATAATTTCAACCCATGTACGAATTTGCTTTGCTCCCCGTTCGGCCGCGAATCTCGGCACCCATTTAAAACTGAAAACGGGGTAGTAATTTCTTCCGGTTCTTTCTTCAGCAACAGTGTATAAATGTCCTAGAGCTGGAACGACAACTATTTCCCTATCCCGTTTAGCCACATAATAAGGGACCCCATTATCTTCCATTTTTTTCGCTTTTTCCTTCATATCAAGGGCTGAGGCTATTCTTTGCGCAGCGTCTGGCTTTTCGGTGATGATTAACGTGTACTTTCCCATGAGAGCACAAACCATGTAGGCATCTTAGGAATGGTTTCTGAGAATTAAGCATTACAGACAAAATTAAAAGTTTCTATGCCTTACGCTCTGCAGCACGGAACCTGTGGAATCTTAGCCAAGTTCCTTGGCAGCATACCCTCTATCGTTTCTAAATAATAGAAAGGAAGTTTGCGGGGGATATCTCCGGCTAAATCAGTAGTATCCGCAGTTGTTGAAATTGGTGTTTTGTATTAGCAATCAATAAATATTCCATGAGTGTTTACTTCCTTTGTTGCTTGACGGAGTGAATTGCTTTGCCCCAGCGTGTTGTGTGTCAACAGTGTGGCCAGGTTTTATACGAGGGTGCTGAACTCAAACCTCCGGATGAAATTTTGCATCAACATAATGGGAAATGTCCGAAATGTGGCAAGAAACTTTCACTTATACCTATTGACGTGGAAGTAAGACCCATAAAATAAAATGCTACTGAGGGATGATTTTGACGGAAAAAACTCGTAAGACCCAACTCTATGGAGTGCATGAGCAAACAGCAAAATTAACAGTGTTCGCCGGTTTCGAGATGCCACTATGGTATAAGGGTGTAACACTCGAGCATCTAGCTGTGCGTAACAGCGTCGGTATCTTCGATATTTCCCATATGGGGCGAATAACAATCACCGGCCCTGATTCTGAACGATTCTTAAACTATGTCATAACAAACGACGTTTCTAGATTATCGCCTAACGGTGCCCAATACTCAGTCATGTGCAATGAAAAAGGCGGCATAATAGACGACTTTGTAGTATACCGGCTAGAAGAAGAAAAGTTCATGATGGTTTCGAACGCAACAAATAGGGAAAAAGACTACAATTGGCTAATTAGAAATTCCGAAGCCTTCAACGTAAAAATTGAAGAGATCTCAGACAGCGTAGCTATGTTTGCGGTTCAGGGTCCAAACGCCGAAAAAACCCTGCAAAAAATTTCAACAGAAGATTTAAGCAAAATTGAACGATTCAAATGCGGTTCCACAAGCTTAGCGAACGTGGAAGTTTTTGTTTCCAGGACTGGTTATACTGGTGAGGACGGATTCGAAGTTTTCGTATGGAGTGCCTCATTAACCAAACCGGACAACGCAGTAAAATTATGGAATGTCATTCTCGAGGTTGGCAAAACCTTTGGAATAGAACCGTGCGGTCTAGGAGCTAGAGACACATTAAGGCTAGAGGCAGGAATGTGCCTTTATGGAAACGACATAGATGAAAACACAAATCCTCTGGAAGCAGCATTAAGTTTTGTAGTGAAACTCCAGAAAGACAACTTCATAGGAAAGGAGGCACTCCTAAAGCAGAAAAACGAAGGAATCAAACGCAAACGCGTCGGAATACAGATCACAGACCAAGGAATACCGCGACCAAGCTTCGAAATCTACAACAATGACGGTGAAAAGATTGGGCACATTACAAGCGGCACGTTTTCGCCAATGCTCAAATGTGGCATAGGGATGGCTTACATACAGATATCCCAAGCCCAGGAGGGAAACATTGTAAACGTTAAGATACGCGACAAGCTGGCAAGGGGAAAGGTAGTGCCATTTCCATTTTATGATGCAGAGAAGTATGGTTACAGGCGAAAAATCACAGCATAGAAAGCTTTTCGCCGTTTATCTTTATTGGAGAAAGGTATATAAGAATGACATATGTCATCTAGAATGTCTCTTAACCGCAAGGGAAATAAAACACCTCATTAATCTGTGTAGGAGAGATGAACTTCAAATGAGGATTAAGGAATTCTTATCGAAGGGACGCATTGCTAACGGTCTAAAAAGTTTAGGAAAACTGAGAGTTAAAATCAGTCACAGTTCGATAATGACCTTTTCGGCTCTGATGCTGATACTTTTCGTCGCTTTTACTATACGCATATTTCCAATTCGTTGGGAAATACAAACAGGAGCAATGCACCTTTCCGAATTTGACCCCTATTATTACTACAGCCTTACAAACTACATGGTGAAAAACGGCTTACTTTCGCCTTATTGGCCGACTCAATGGATCGACAAACAGCGCTGGTACCCAGACGGGATAAACATGGCCGGGTCCTATCCAGCACTATCAATGACCACGGCTTTTCTATATGATATAATTTCAGCGTTGGGCGTCAATATTGATTTGATGGCTTTTGTCGCAATCTTTCCAACGATCATGGGTACGCTTGCTTGCCTGATAATCTACTTTCTCGGAAAAGATATTGGAGGAACATCTGTTGGTCTGCTTGCAGCCCTCTTTCTGGCTTTAAGTCCGTCCTACATTCAAAGAACTTCTCTAGGTTTCTCCGACGATGAAAGCATAGGAATAGTTGCTCTTTTGCTATTCGTTTTCATGTTTTTAAGATCGATTGAACATGAAAGGCCCGTAGGTTCTACTGTAAAATACTCACTTGGCTCTGGAGTAGCCTTGGGTTACTTCATTTCTGGTTGGGGCGCGGCACTTTATCCCATAGGTCTCACTGTGCTCTTCGTGTTCGTCTTGATTCTACTGAAAAGGTATACCTCACGCCTCTTATTATCGTACAGTCTAGCCTTTGGACTAGGATTATTCATAGCTATAAATGTTCCTGCTATTTCCACAAAGTATCTTACAACTTCTGTTATCTTACCAGTTGCAGGGGTATTTGCTCTGCTTTGTATTTGCGAGATTCTTCGCACTCTAACATCGGCGAAATCAAAGACGGTATTTGTTGTGTTACTCTTAGCATTATTAGTTGGCGGTTTTGCTGAGCTTTGGCGACTGGGTTATATGGGAAGTGTAGCTGGAAAGTTTTTTTCGGTTATAAATCCGTTCTCACGGGCGGAGTCTCCTCTTATAGAATCTGTGGCTGAGCATAGAATCTCGGCTTGGGGATCCATATATTACGATTTAGGCATAGGGATAGTCTTCTTTGTGGTTGGCTTCTATTTTCTCTTTAGAAATCTTAACAATAGGAACTTGTATATGTCAATCTTCGGTATAACATCCCTCTACTTCGCCTCTTCCATGGTGCGTTTGCTTGTTCTGATGGCACCAGCGTTTAGTCTTCTGGCATCAGTTGGCGTGGTAGGAGTATTGAAACCCTTCACCGCGTTGCTAAGAGAACCTCCGAAAATCCTCACTAAGAAGAAATTTGGCTTGGAGCGTGTTGGAAAAGAATTCAGCGGAACTGCGGTCTTCCTAATTTTTCTCATTTTAATGACAAACTTTGCTTTTTCGCCTCAAACTAATGGCGTGCCTAAAGTATATACGCAAGCTTATGTACCGGTCACTATCACTGCAGGGAGCATTCCAATAGTGCCCAACCAACCCGTACAGGAATGGCTTGACATGTTAAAGTACTTAAACGACTTCCAAAATTCAAGCATTGTTGTATGTAGCTGGTGGGACTATGGGTATTGGTTAACTATGCTTGGAAATGTGACATCGCTTGCTGATAACGCCACTATAAACGGCACTCAAATAGAAAATATAGGCTTCATATTTATGGCCAACGAGACACAATCATTAGAAATGTTGAAACTGTATAACGCAAAATACATTCTCGTGTTCACAACTCTCTATACAGGACAGCAACAAGAACAGGATTATGCAAGCTGGGCCGGATACGGTGACGAAGGGAAATGGATGTGGATGGCCCGAATCTCCGGCAAAGCACGCGATCGATTGAACTCAACTTGGACTGATGAAACAAAATTCGGGACATATGACGAAAACAGCAGATGGATTTGGAATAATGTAGGAGGGAACTCAACAATATACAAATTGATGAGTTGGGGAAAACAAAGTTGGTGCAACAAAAACAATGCGCTTTCTATTAATGAGCAAGGGCAAACAGAGACTGCTGTACAACCAACGTACTTTAAGGAAGCCTTTTTTGCCGGGTTGAACTTATCCCCAAACGACGCCCGTACCAAATATGGTGGCCTCATCCCGCTTATATGTCTCTACGAAATCGACTATTCAACTCAATAGGGGAGATAACTTGTTTCCAAAGGTTCCCGACCATCATAAACCAAACAAGCCTTTAATTCCAAACGGGTTAGGTATAATCTACGTTCTAGCCAGCGCAACATATCTTTTCTTGTTAGAATATTTCAAACCAGCGTCAAACAATGTTTCTCCAGCCTTAACATTGGCTGTCTGCATCCTATTTGGAGGCCTCATGGGATTGCTCGATGACTGGATGGACTTGCGGTGGCGTCATAAGGCTTTCTTTCCCCTAATAGCTGCCATACCACTTATCTCATTAGCTACCACCATCAGCCCTCCACTGCGCACCTCCATTGCAATTCCAATCTTTGGCACAATAAATTTTTTCGACTACTATTATTTCGTAATTATTCCACTTATCGTAACCATAACTACCAACACCGTGAATCAACTTGGAGGATTAAACGGTTTAGAAACAATCTGTCCAGCAATAATTCTAACTGGTCTAATGGTTATCTCAGGATCACATGCAATCCTATTATATGTCCCATTGGCCATGTGGCTTTTGCTCGCTCTTTTTAATTTTCAAGGCAAAATCTTCGTTGGTAATACAGGATCTTTTGCGATTGGAATGACATTAGCTGCATTTGCAATTATTTCAGATGTGAAATCCGTTCTGCTAATTTCAATTTTGCCCTACGTTTTTAATTCTTCATTAATTTTGTTAACTTATTTCTTTTATAGAACTAAGGCACAAGTCTCTTTTGATGGCAAAAAATTGTCTTCAGATCATAAAAGAAGCCTGATTACTCTGATCACTTACTATCGTCCTTCGACTGAAAGAAAAGTGGTTATTATGATCGCACTTTTAGTAGCAGCTTCAACCTCTGCCGCTTTATTAGTTCAATGGCTTTCGATATAGTTGTTCTATTCTGCATAACATTGTATGTATTATCGCGTTACACACAAAAAGCAAAAATCAGTTTTGGGCGAGGCTTAATTGCAGAAGGTTAGAGGACTAGCTTACAATGTGATTATTAGTGTGAGGAATCAATTATTTGCCCAGCGCTGTATGTTCCAAACGTTTCAGTCAAGGTAGAAATCACTAGCTTAGTAGGTATCCGTCTAGGTGTTAAAGGCGCCGGAGCTGAAACTGTTAATTTTGATGTTAAGGCAAGGCTGGAAGAAAGAGAACGCAAAAGTCAGATGGTTGTTGTAGGCTTCAGCCTATTTTTGACTACCAAGCCGAGTATTGTGAAATTTGAGGTTGAAGGCACAGCGACTTTGACCGGCAAAGATGCCGAGATAAACAAAATGTTGGAGGTTGACCCTGAAACAAAAGTGCCGTATGTTTTTCAGAGGATTTATCAGTATGCATTTACAGCTATGTACCTTCTGTCAACAATCTTGAACGCCCCTCCACCTCCTCAAGATTTGTTGTTCTCCCACAGGGAAGGGGTTCCGTTTGAAGACGTAAGTGTTGAAGTCGCGGCAGAAGTGGCAGACGCTGTAACTGTTCAAGCCGAAACTGAGGAAGAAACGAGTAAGGCTAACGTTTCCAGCAAGTAACTTTTCAGCAACATTAATAGCCCAGAAGTGTCTGCATAGAAATGGTTGGCGGGTGAGTGGACCTCCACCCGTTCCGCCGTACAAACCCCGGGGTAGGAGGTGAAAAATTGAGATTTGACAGTAGAGACATAACCCTAACAGCAGTTTTCGCAGCTTTATATGCTTTGATTAACTTGGTTCAAACCTTTTCACCATTTGGGAACCCTTCGATTTATGGACCGGTGCAGCTACGTCTTTCAGACTTTCTTATTCCGTTGGCCGCTTTGTTGGGATTACCCGTTGTGGTTGGAGTTACTGGGGGTTGTGCCGTTGTAAATGCTTTTGGACCCATCGGACCCATCGACGTTGTCTTCGGCTCTCTAGCAAATTTGATTGCAGCAGGCATCGCAATGTTATTAAGTAAACATAAGTTTCTGGCATGCATTGGAAGCGCTCTTCCCATAGGAATCATTGTTGGCGGCGGATATCTATGGATGTTTTTTCCAGCACCTGCAGAGTTAGCGTTCTTACCAGCATGGATCGCAATGCTGAGCAGCATCATGATCAGTACTCTGATAGCCACTGCGATTATTGGTTACGCGATTCTGAGAGCATTGAGTAGCCCGAACATCGTCAAATCACTGGAATCGCTTGGACTAAAAGTTCTGACATAGCATTAAGAGGCATGCTGCAGGGTATGCAAGTCCTTTACATAAAACGTTCTAGTTTGGTTAGTCCTATTATTTCGTCGAAATCTAAACCCAACGCGTCTAAGACTTGGTCAAAGGTTGCATGCAAATAGGCTATGTACTTGTCAACGTCAACCTCACTTTTTGTCGCCATTTCTACCGGTTTAACATGGGGTTCTTTAACGACTTTGACGAAGCTTATTAGGTCGCCGGCTTTCAGCTCCATTCCTCCTTCTTTCAGGATTCTTGCGGCCTTGACATGTTGAGGTGTTGTTTTTGTGTAGCGTTCTGGTTCTTCGCCTAAAACCACGTTGAATGCTAGTTCGCTTAGGCTTTCCCATTCTCGTCTCTTCAACCGCATATAGCAGTCGCGGACGATTTCACTGATGTCTTTTTTAGCGTTTTCAAAATCTGCTGGCGTTTTTACCACAGCTAGTCGTTCTTTCATTCTATCGAAGGCCTTTTTAATGAACAATGGGATATGCCTTTTCTTGCCTGTTAACCCCTTAACATCAACGCTTCCATCCTCTAAAACTCCAAGATAATTCTTTTTTCGTGAGCTGAAAACGGCGTATCCGTAAACTTTGTCCACGTCTAAGCTCATTTTTAACTCGTGCTCAGTCCATTTGGCCAATTTTTCAATTTGTTCTTTTGAAGGATTTTTCAGAAATATGCTGTCTGTATCTCCGTAAAGCACTTGAATTTCAAGCTGTTTTGCTTCGTTTAGTATTTGGGTTATTGAGTGTCTTCCGATGGCTGCTGTTGCTTCAGCCACTGGTGGACAGTAAAGGTCGAAGGTTTCGGCTCCGAAAACTCCGTAGCTTGCATTTAAGATTACTTTTAGGGCTCCTTGGATGAGGTTGTACCAGCTTCTCAATTCCGAGGGTAGGCTTTTGCTTTTTGATTTCGGCTTGTACCATTGCACCCGCAAATCTCTAAGTGAACCGATTAAGAGGCTTTCTAATGCTCGTTTTTTGGCGCAGACCCAGTGGGGCGTGTCTGGAAGGAGGTTGCTGCGGCATTCTGGATGCGGGCATCGTATGGATTGGTAGCCGAGGTTCCAAACTTTTATTATGGATGGATATAGGCTTGGGAAGTCCATGACTGATACGTTGAAGTGAACGCCGGGCACAGGCTCTACAACTATTGCACCTTTGTATTTTTTGCCTTTGATTATTGCTTTGGTTGTAGTTTTGCCTTTTACGGCGAGGATGTCCTCTGTGTTTGGGATGAGCATGTTTCTTCTGCGGTGCTCGCGGTGCATGAAATTCCTTATCCACCGGGAGACGCCTTGACGGCTCACATCATCCATTGGCATGCTGCTGATCCTAGCCAGAATTAGAATAAGCTTCATAACTGACTCGTCTTCAAAACTTGTGAGCTTAAAGGCGATTTCAGCGTCCCTGAAACAGTATTTGGCAAGCTCCATGTAAGTTAATTCACCTAGGTTCTTTTCCAACCTAATCTTTTCGATTCCGATTAAGGCCTTACCGACATCGTCAAGGGTTACATCCCTGTAACGGTTGTTGAAGGCGTAAATCTGGATAGAGCGGTTGAAGAAAAACTTGTATAGGTCTATGTGCACGCCATACTTTAGTAAACAGACACGTCTACCAACTTCTATTGGGATTTCACCCTTTCTGAAACCAAGGTTTATTGCTCTGTGGGCCAGATAACGCAAGTCAAAGTCGTCGCCGTTGAAGGTTACGACGAAGGGATAACTCCACAAGGCGTCAAAAACAGATCTAATAAGCTTCTCTTCAGAATCGAACTTTTCAATAGTTACGTCGGCTGGTAAACGTTCTGTTCCTCCGTGAACTCCCATCCGTTCCAAGAGCAAAACTCTCTTCTGTCCATCCGAACCGTAAAGCGAAACACAGACAATCTGATAGGCGGCTTCGCGGGGGTCAGGCATCCTTGTTGGGATGGGTGTGTAAACTTCCATGTCAAGGGCTACGCGGTGAAACTTTGGAGCTGGATATTCTAATAATCTGGCCCACTGTTCAATGTGCTGTAGTTCTTCGTCAGTGGCGTCTTTGAAAAGTTCACGTATGTGCCTAACCATTTTTTCGGCTTCAGTCAAGTTTTTCGGAATGAGGTTGCCGTTTTTAACTTCGTAAATCATCCCGGGCAGTAGGTTTCTGTCGTAGATATAGGATTGGTAATACTTTATTTTTGATTCCCAGACTTTGATTTCTTCCGAAGAAATTGGAGTATCTGAAACCTTTGGAAAATCTTCTGGAATTATGTCTCTTATGCATCCTGTTGGACGGCCGCCAATAGCCAATGGGTCTTTTGCAACTATATTTGTTACTTTCACATCTCTATCTAATAAGGGGTCAATTTTTTCCACTATTTCGAAATGGTCGAAGCTTGGATGTTGCGTTAGGCGGTTTATTTTTTCAAACTCATACGGTGAAAGGTTAGTTAGGCAATATGGTTTATGCCCAGTGTTATCATACCAGAAATAGATGTGGCCTGAAATTGGCTCGTAAAGTTTGATTAGGGCTTTTCCAGTTTTTCCGTCATAAGTGGCTGAAACAAGATATGAAGGCGGCAGATTTTCAGGCGCCAATGGTGGAAAAGCACGCTTTTCACTTTTTTCTTTTGTTACGACTTCCATGAAGGGTAAGGCTTCCGCTTCTGTTTCTTTTGAAGGCTCAGTTTCCAACAGAGAGAATTCTTCTAAACGCTTCTGCGCCATTTTAACCCTTGCCTAATTAACATTATGGATAGGATAGCCTAAAATCTCTTATCCTTAGACGTGGAGGCGTCTCCAGCACGCTCCCTTATTTTTTGCAAAATAGCCGACAGCGTCTGAGGGTCGTTGAACTCATTTGAGCCTATGGGGCAAAATACGTAATCTTTTACGCCTAGTTAGCGCGCACCCTTATCTCGTGTTATCCGAAGTTGCCGCGTCGAACTCCAAGGCTCGGATGACTTCTCTCGCTCTTGCGGCGAAAACTTCAACTTCCTTGCGAGGAGGTTGCACATTTGCTTCAAACAGATCTACTTGTAGAAAAGGGCCAGGATGCTGATGTTCTCGTTGTAAATGATTCCACGATGGCTGGAGAACAAAATGCAAGTGCCCGGGTTTCCAATCTGCGTGTGACCAAAGGCAAACATAGATCTGATCAGGTTTCAGGATGGCTCGGATAGTGGCTGCTACCCGGCGAAGCAAGGATCCTAACTCTCTCGTTTCCTCGTCGGTCAGCTCCCAGAAATGAATGCAGTGGCGTATCGGCTTAACAATCAGTGTGCCGACTCCAAGTGGTCCAATGCAGTGTTCCACAACCCAGTGCTGGGTGGCGTATATCCTGCCGCCCGGCAAGTCCAGCTTACCGTTTGTCAGGTTGCAACCAAGACACTCTTCCATTCGATCCATTGCCTCCTGAGTAAGCCCCGATTGAAGTCAGACGTTTCTGCAAGAATATATCTCTTTTCAAAGCATCTATTATCGGCTCCTCAAATCTAACCATACCTCTGGGAATTGATCACATACCTCTCCATTTTTCATTTTTGATCTTCTTGATGAATTCTTTGACTGTTGAGAGGCCTATGCTCCCTACTCCATGTTTTCTGACGGATATCTTTTTCAATTTCGCTTCGCGTTTACCGCAAATTATTATGTATGGAATCTTCTGAAGCTCTGCTTGCCTGATTTTGTAGCTGATGGTTGAAGGAGTGCTGTCAATTTCCGTCCTTATTCCGTGAGCCAATAGTTTTCCGTGAATCTTTTTACCATACTGTATGTAATTGTCGCTGACAGGTAATATTATCACCTGTGTGGGAGCAAGCCACGCTGGAAGGTTTCCTTTGCAATGTTCGATTAGAATGGCGAAGAAGCGTTCAATAGCTCCTAGAAGGGCTCTGTGGATCATTATAACTTCGTGTTCTTTTCCATCTGATTCAACACAACTGGTTTTGAAGCGTTTTGGCAGGTTGAAATCGAACTGGATTGTGGTGCACTGCCATTCTCTTCCTGACGCATCGACTATGTTGATGTCAATTTTTGGGCCATAGAATACCGCTTCTCCTAGCATTTCGCGATATCTGATTCCCTTTTCTTTGAGGGCTCTTGCCAGTGCGCTTTGGGCTAGCCTCCAATTTTGTTCTGAACCCATGTATTTTTCTGGGTGTTCTGGGTCTCTGGTTGAAAGGTATGCGCTGTATTTTTTGAAACCGAATTTTTGCAGAATATGCTCGGTGAAGTTTAGAAGTTTAGTTATTTCCTCATCAACCTGTTTAGTAGTGCAGAAGATGTGGGCATCGTCTTGAGTGAAACCTCTAACTCGCAACAATCCATGTAATGTGCCTGAGCGTTCATATCTGTAAACTGTTCCCCATTCTGCATATCTTATTGGCAAGTCTCTGTAGCTTCTGGGTTTAGCCTTGTAGATTTGGATGTGGAAGGGACAGTTCATCGGCTTTACAACATATCGTTCTCCGTCTTTTTCGAACAAGTACATGTTCTCCTTGTAATATTCTAGGTGCCCTGAAATCTTCCAAAGTTCTTCGCGGGCTATGTGCGGCGTAGAAACCAGTTGATACCCATTTTTCAAGTGTTCTTCTTCCCAGAAATCCCGTATTATTTTGCGAACTGTTGCTCCTTTAGGGTGCCAGAGAACTAATCCAATGCCTACCTCCTCGTTTATGGAGAACAAATCCGAATCTTGACCTATGACTCTGTGGTCTGTGTTTGAAAGCGCTCTTCCCTTACTTTTATTTTCTCCAAGATTCATGTTCACGGGGTTTATAGAGGGTTCTTTTCGTTTTAGAAGCCGCTTAGAGTTGTGTTTCTAAATACCCCATTTGAAACACCGAGCTTGTTAATAATAGCATCATCCTATTTATTTCTTATTCCAGAATAAAGCAAGACGCGTTGCTTAGGTAGGCGCAAGCAGAAGGTTAAAGAGTGTGCACGACAAATTTACAAATTCTATTTTTCCTAAAAATGCATGGATAGGAAATGTCTGTTTCATTAGGAAAAGTGGAAAGGTTTTGTTATTATGCCGAAGCAAGGAGCCAATGAAGGGTAAATGGACTGGAGTTGGTGGAAAAACTGAGTTTTTTGAAGAACCTCTGGAGTCGTGCATCAGGGAGGTCAAGGAAGAAACGGGACTTGACGTAGAACCTAAGCTAGCAGGGATAATAACAACCATAAACAAACCGGAAAATTACGAATGGATTCTCTTCATGTATGTTACAAATGGCTACAAAGGAGAATTGAGAGAATGCAGTGAGGGCACATTGAAATGGATGGAGGAAGAAAAATTGTATGCAGAAGATTTAATAGGCTTCATCAGAATTGCGCTGCCATACATAATGAATAACAAGAGAAGGGGTATAGTCACTGGCAAAGTAATTCACAATGAGCGGGGAGACATCTTAAGCGCCATCGTCAGAAGTGAGAAGAGGGTTCTTCTGAAAATTCCAAGCTGACTAAAAGACGGAGGGGTTGATTGGAGTGAGTGCGCCAATATCTTCAGTGCTTGCAATAATCACTAACCACAACCATGAGGTTCTTTTTGTAAGACAGAAAACTGGTCCCTATAAGGGTTGGTGGTTGCTGCCTGGCGGGCGTGTTGAGCTTGGCGAGACAGTAAGGGATGCTATTGTTCGGGAGGTTGAAGAAGAGACGGGTTTGTTAGTGAGGGTATCAAAGCTTTTGGAAGTGTTCGACGTAATTGACGAGGAGCAAAATTATCATTTTATTCACACTGTTTTCCTCTGCGAACCAGTGGGCGGGAGATTAAGAGCGGGTTCAGATGCCTTAGAAGTAAAATGGCTCAACCCAAACACGCTGGGCGACGCCCAAACAGACCTAAAGAGAATCCTAAAAGCAACTGGCTTCATCAAAGACTAAAAAGAAAACCACTGATGCTTCTCAAACTTTTTCGTGGAAACCTTTAACTCTTATTTACAACTTTGTCGCTGTCTTAGTTACCCTTTGGCTGAGGCAGTGAAGTAGATTGCTTAAGGAAGCTTGGACGCTTGCCATTGAAACTCTAAGCTGGATGGAAATGCGAAAACTAAGCGAGCGCCTAGCCTTGGCGAAAACTGTCAAACAACTGGGCATAAGAGATGCTGACGCAGTGCGGTTGGCCCACATGCTTGTATGCGAAACAATTAGACGGCAAAACTTCATAGATAAATTCATAGACAACATTCTTAAACCGGAATCCCTGAGCGAATTTAACCTTGGTGTCCAAGCATTTCTACGGCTTTATGTTTATCAGACGCGAATATCTAAAAACTGGTCTAAGATCGACGTTAAAGAAGCCGAAAACATTGCTAAACTAGCCCGATCCATTCTCGAGTGGAAAACCCTTCAAAAAGTCGAACCTCTGTTAGGCGAATTACTAACACAAAAGCCAGCATTAATCTTTGAAGGCGTAAGGGACGAGGAAAGAATTGGGCTCCTGACTTTCCATCCAACATGGTTTATAAAATATTGCTTCAGTGTATTTGGAAGGAGAGAATCCATAACCATGTTAGAAGCAAATATACAGCCGCCGCCAACCTACATAAGGTTTAACACGCTCAAGGCTGATCAAAACGAGATTTTAGAGAAACTTGCAGAAGAAAGCGTTAAGGTTGAGAAAGTTGAACAATTAAGACATGCATATAAGGTTGTCAGCGCCAGGCAGCCTCTGACCCACACGGCAAGCTTCAGCGAAGGCTTATTCTACATTCAAGACAAAGCAAGCTGTTTCGCAACGGAAGCAACAAACCCAAAACCCGGCATGACTATTTTAGATGTTTGCGCTGCGCCTGGAGCAAAAACCACGTATTTAGCTCAGCTAATGCAAAACCGCGGGGTCCTATATTCCATAGATTATTCAAATCGTAGGATGGATATCTGGAAAAGTGAAGTTTTTCGCATGGGTGTTGAAATTGCTGAGCCAATAATAGCTGATGCATGCAATCCATTGCCCTTCACAGTAGAAGCAGACATCGTAATTTTAGACCCGCCGTGCACAAGTACAGGCGCTTTTGGAAAGTTGCCTTCAGCTAAGTGGAGGCTCACTCGGCGTTCTGTTGATAAGATGGCTGAGATTCAATGGCAAATGATAAAAAGCTGTGCTGAAGGCGTGAAACCCGGGGGCACCCTAATCTACTCCACATGCAGCATAACGATTGAAGAGAATGAGATGCTTATTGAACGATTCCTAAAGTGGCATCCAGAATTTTCACTAGCGGAAATGACGCCCAAAATTGGCTTACCAGGCTTGAGGGGAATTGAAAACTGTCAGAGGCTTTATCCGCACCTTCACCAGTGTAACGGATTTTCTATCGCAAAGTTGTTAAAGGAACAAAATCTTAAGAGAAGCTAAGAGGGTTTGGCTTGAAAGGTTGTAAATTAATTGGAAAGGTTGTAAAAGTCGAAGGAGAATGCACTGCGGGCCATCATGTTGGGGAAGAATTCGACTTAACGCTGTTCTCGGAGGAGGCGAATAGATCTCATAGGGCCCCAAACGTTTGTGGTTTTCTCTACGATGCCATTTTTCCATACCTAGTTGCTTTGCAGTTTGGAGGCGTTTTTCCGTGGGAAAAGAATAAGGACAAGTTTCTGGCCGGTTGCCCAGACAAGTATAAAGTAGTTGTTGAAATTAGAAGAGTGAGAGCTTAACCATTTTGCCAGCGAAGTTTTGTGGTTTATTGATGGCTTTATGGTTTGTACGCTATTGCTTGAAGATGTCCTGCTAACGCCAACGCGTCTGGTTTATCACATAAAGCAAGCTCAAATTGAAGTACCTTATTGAATAAATCTTTGAGATAGTCCTTTTTCATATACAGATCTTCTGAAATTCGCAAGGGCATAGTAACCACCTTGCCAACAATTTTCTCCACGAAGAATTCGTTTTTTTCCAGCGACGTTCGAAACTCGTTTGGGGTCCAAGTGTAGATTGTAACCTTGCTGTCTTTCGTCATGGAGCCATATTTTTCACGGAGTAAAATTTTGAAAGCTTCATCTACGTTCTCAGGGTTTGGTTTATCAGACAGCGACGACAAAGATTGCACATAACGATTTTGCGCCGAAATTATCAATCGAGCTTTCCTCTTCAGAATTCGCTGAAATTCTTTTAAAACAATATCTGGGTCTTTAAAAAGAAAAAGAGCATGTTCGCAAAGAATCAAGTCAAAAGCTTCATCTGCATAGCCTGTTTTTGTTATGTCGCCCTTTCTTATGGTAATTTTATGCTGAAGCTCTTCTGCTTTCACTTTTTTGTCGGCAACTTCTAGCATTCCTTCCGAGACGTCCATTAAAACCACTTTGCAGCCTTTTCTCGCCATTCGGATAGCCCAGCGGCCAGTTCCGCCTCCAGCATCAAGAACTAAAGCACTAGGGTCTGTAGGAACATACGGTTCAAGATACTTCCAAGTGATCGCATCATAGATTTTGAAGTAAAGGAAATCAAATATTTCATCGTAGCTTAATGATCTTTTATCATAATATTCTTCGGTTGTCACATTTTCACTATTCTACACTATTTGCTTTATTTCCCCTGCTTCAACAATCAGTATAGGAGTTGAGGTATCTCGGGCAACCATTCCTGCAGCTATGGACGCAATTCCGTTTCCGGTAATTGCGATTACGACATATGCGTTTTTTAATGATTTTTCCTCACGAATAAATGCGTAAATGCGTTCATAGCACTCTCTGAGGTTTTCGGGCAAGAGTATTTGTTTCACATTTTCAAGTTGCAGATCAACATCTGGATTCGTAGTTAAGAAGAAAACCTCATGGGGCTTGAAGTAATCTATAATTTTCGCTGCATATTCCTTTGAAACTAAAACAAGTACTCTCGCAGAAGGAACGACGCCAAGTGCTCCGCGAACTGCATCAACAGCAGCTGGGTTAATGGATAAAATACGTTGTCTGCCAACTTGTTGAGACTGGATTATTCTCTCATTCTCTAATCGTTCTATCCTTCGATGAACATTGGCTTTGGGTTCGCTCATTTTTCTGCTTAGTTGCGATAGGTTCATTTCTTTGAATTGAAGAAGATGTTCCAGCAACTCTCTTTCAAGTCCGTCAAGCTTAATGTTCTCTAATGGAGCGAACAAATTACGCTCCTCCTAACTGCGCATGAAGTGTTTGTTTCTTATATACCTTATGTTTCGGAAAAAGCGGAACAAGACTTTCTATTAGCCACACTATCCTTCATGTTTTTCCAAATGACAAAACACTTCAAAAATTGTTTTTGCAGCTTGAATCGCTGAAATCCCTAGGTCATAGTTTGGTGCAACTTCCACAACATCAAAACCTTTCACCCGTTTATCGCATATGTCGCATAAAATGTCAAGCAAAGTGTGGGGTTCAAGTCCTTCTGGTTCTGGGTTCTGCACTGCTGGAGCATACGCTGGGTCGAGGGCGTCCATGTCAATAGATAAGTAAAAGTTTTCATATTTAGCAAGTTTTTCTTTCAACCCTTTTGCAATCTGTTCGCTTCCTTCTTTTCTAATCTGTTGCGCTGTGAAGAATTCTATTCCAGCCTTTTTCGCGTAGGCTAGTTCTTCCTTGCAGACTGCTCTTGTGCCTACTTCGATGATTTTTGCTGGCTTAGCATCCTCGTTTATTCTGCGCATGAAGGTCGTATGAGAAAGTTTTAGTCCCATAAACTCGTTGCGTAAGTCAAGGTGTGCATCAAAACTGACTACTGCTGTTTTTGAGGCTTTGTCTCCTAGGCCTTTGATGACGCCCAGAGTGATTGTGTGTTCTCCGCCGATCGTTACAGGCGTTTTTCCAGCCTTTAAAATGTCTTTTATGACGAGTCCTATTCTTTCGAGAGTTTTTTCCGTGTCAGTGGATATGTGTAAATCGCCCAAATCATGCAGTTGCAAATCTTCCAAGTCTATGCCAGTGCGGAAACTGTAGGTTTCTATGTTAAGCGATGCTTGCCGAATCGCGTTTGGTCCGAATCTCGCTCCAGTGCGGTATGTGCTTGTAACGTCGAAGGGAACACCCAAGATTATGTACTTTGCTTTTTCAAAGGGTTTTTGAAAGCCGCTGAAAACGTTTGATTGGGAAACAAAAAGCTCATGATGGTTCATTGCGGTTCTTTCCTCCTTTAGTGTGTTATTTCTGCTAATGAATTCTAAACTTTTTCGTTAGTTTTGGTAAAAAATCGGCTAGTCTGAAAAGCAGTAAATTTATTAACGTTTGTGTTAATGCTTTATGGTTAAAAGGCGGTTGTTGAATGTCTATTAGGTCAAGACTTAAAATGGAAAACATCGGAATGCTTGCGGCTCTCGCCTTCTATGCAATTGTTGGAATAGTATGCTTTATAATGTTGCCGATTGCTAATTTTCCTCCTCACATTGGCATAATCGGCATATTAAGCCTAGTAACCGCCTACGGACTGTTAAGAAAACGGGTTTGGATAATCTGGTTTGTCGCCATCTTGTTCTTTATTGCCACTACAGTTTCATTATACACAATGTACATATTATTGGGCAAAGACTTAATTCTTGACATAAGCATGACTGCATATCTCATTTTAACATGGGTTTTCACAGCTTACACGACGACTAAAAGAAAAACCCTGCAAAGCTAAGCCCTGCCTTCTTCAAGACTTTTAAAAAGATTAACTGTAACTTTTTCATCTGCATCAATAAATTGTTGGTTTTCAGCTATTTCAACGAATCCATCAGCCCTTGCAAGAGTTGTTATTGCTCCGGAAAGCCCTGTGGGAACGGTTTCAGCCACAAGCCGATTTATCTCGTCACGCTTTAGCTTGACCATGATAAACGTTCGCCTTCCCTTTGCAGAAAACATTCTCATGGCCGCAAAAGCCTTAACTTTGAAAGTTTTCTCGGTTTTTAACCCAACCATACGGCGAATAAGCGGGCGTACAAGCAAATGAAAAACCAATAACGCGGAAGTTGGATGGCCAGGAAGCGAAAACACAAGTTTTTCGTCTGTCAACGCTATCGTTGTTGGCTTTCCAGGTTTAATCGCGATTCCACAGACAATAACGCCCGGTTTTCCAAGCGAATCTAATGTTTGCGGCATGACGTCTTTTGGACCTACAGAAACCCCGCCTGAAGTTACAACTATGTCTGCAGACACCAACGCCTGCCTTAATGCCTTTTGCAAATCAGCAATATCGTCTGGAAAAACACCTAAAAAAACTGGGTTTCCACCGCTTTCCAGCACCGCCGTGCTTAAACTATAAGCGTTTATGTCATAAATTTTTCCGGGCGTAAGCTTTCCGCCGGCCTCGGTTACCTCTGCACCTGTTGAGAGAACTGCTACACGTGGAACCGCATGGACTTTAACTTTTACCATGCCTAATGCGGCTAAAACGCCAATTTCCCGTGGACCTAATACCTGCCCGGCTTCTAGAACTTTTTCGCCTTTCCTAATGTCCGCTCCTGCTTTCATGATGTTTTCGTTTTTCGCCACAGCACCGTAAACATGTAGGTCATTGTCCTTTCGTTCTATGTTTTCAATCATGACAACAGCATCTGCGCCACCTGGAATTGGCGCGCCAGTGACAATCTCAGCCGCAGTGCCGCGCCGTAGTACTGTTTTAGGCGGTTCTCCAATATTCACGGTTCCGCATACTTTCAAGCGTATGGGCTTGTTTTCGTCCGCACCAAAGGTGTCTTCCGCCGTTACAGCGTATCCATCTACAGTTGAGCGGTTGAAAGGCGGAATATCCAATGTCGCAGTTATGTCTTCTGCGAGAACACGGTTGTAGGCTTCTAAGAGCGGGACTTCCTCAACGCCCAAGGGTTTGGGTTTAAAAGACTTGTGAATAACCTGCTTTGCCTCATCAAACGTTAAGAGTTTTCTAAACATCTCCATTCACCAATTCCACATTATCAAACAAGTGCACTGAGACGGATTCTCCTCCTTCTAAACCATCTCTATTTTCAGGAACAACAACGTAGCCGTTGGCTTTCGTCATTGTTGAAATTATGCCCGAACCGCGACCGCTTATGGGTTCTGCGAAAAATTCTCCGTCACGTTGGAAAACGCGGACGCGGACAAATATTTTTCTCCCAAGGACTGTGCTAACTCTTCTAGTCATTCTTGCCTTAACCACGGATCTGAACTCTTCTCGTTTCAGTCCAAGCATTCTGCATATCAAAGGTCTAGCGAAAACCTCAAATCCTATCATTGCAGCCACAGGATTACCAGATAGAATAATTATCGGCTTTCCATCCGCTACAGCGAGAGCTGTCGGCATGGCCGGGCGCATAGCTACACCATGAACAATAACGCCTGGTTTTCCGATTTTGTTAACGGCTTCTGGAACAAGGTCTGAAGCCCCAACGCTTGTTCCGCCAGTGGTTATTATTACATCACCTTTTTCAAGTCCAAATTTGAGCTTTTCAATAATCTCCTTTGCGTCATCTTTTGCAATCCCCAAATCCAGCGGTTCAGCATCTAATTCACGGCACAGAGCTGAAAGAACAAGCCTATTAATCTCAAAAATTTGGTTTTCCGATACTTTATTGCCTATTTCTACGACTTCGTTTCCCGTGGCTAAAATTGCGATCCTAGGCTTTTCAACAACTCTGACTTCCGTAACTCCTAAAGCTGCCATTAACCCTAAATGTTGAGGTTTTAAACGGGTTCCAGCCTTTATGGCGGACTGTCCCTTTAGAATATCTTCGCCTTTTCTTGAGACATTCTCGCCAGGCGTTACTGGAATCCAAACTTCGATTTCATCGTTGATCCGCTTGGTATTTTCCAGCATTACGACGGCATCGGCACCTTTTGGGAGGAGGTTTCCAGTCCAGACTTGTTTTACATGTCTTTTTGCTATTTCTTTTTCACCTGTCATTTTGAGGGTTTTTGGCTTAAACTGTGATGCGCCGAATGTGTCTTCGGCTTTAACAGCGTATCCATCCATCGCCGACCTATCAAACCTTGGCAAATCCTCTTTTGCAATAATGTCTTCTACTGAAACTCGGTTTAGAGCCTCATGCAATGAAACAAGAACAATTTTCAACCGCTCAATCCTCAAGTTGTCAAAAAATAGTTGCAATGCCTTTTCTACTGATGTGAGTTTTTGGAACCCTCTTAGCCGTACCAAAAAGGGACACCTATACACAGCACTATAAGCTGCATACTAAAAGGTATCGCATTAAAGTCATTCGAAGCTTTATTGAATCATTAAATATTAATTGTTGCCAAATTGTAAAGGGAAAGTGCTCAAATAAGCGAGGGTTTGAAAGACTTTATGGCAGAAATATGGAGATACTTTAAGGATTATCAGCATGTATTTTTAGCGACTGAAGAAGCGGGTCAACCTACAGTTGGGCCTGTGACCATTGTCAACTTTGATCAAAGATTCTAGATCCTCACGGGAACAGATAGTGTGAAGGTGAGGCAAATACGCGGAAATCCAAAGATAGAATTTTGCCTATTATTTGAGGGAGGGGAACATCATGGTTATATAAGGGGTGCTGGACTTGCCAAAATTATTAAGGATAGAGAAACAAAGGTTAAGCTCGCGAACACTGGAAAAGTCCTGCCGATCCAAATTACACTTTATGAGAACTAAAACTTAATAAAATCGAATATTTGAGACCTAATGAAATTCTGGTAGGAAAATTTAAACTATGACACGATACAAGATTCGGAATTGAACGCAACAAACTAGCTTTTGAGTTCTTTTTGGAGGACGTCGCGCATTTTTATTGCGTCTACATCTAGGACTGGGCTTTCGCTTATAATTACAGGCGTCAGCTTGAATTCAGATATAACCTTTGCAAGCTTTGCAAAATCTGGTCCATAATCCATTTCTCCCATTGTGTGATGACGTTTTTCGCCTTTATCAGTAAATTCGACCTTTGTAAAGTGGCAATGCATGTCCTTAATGGCTTCTTTTCCAAGTCTATTTTCAATTTCTTCAACAACTCTGCGGAAATCATCAACCGTTTTGAAACGCCCCATATCTCTTGCGTGTAAGTGCGCCCAATCAATTACTGGCTGTGTTTGTTCGATCTCTTCACATAACCCTAAGATTTCATCTAGGCTTCCAAGCTGGGAAGTCTTCCCCATAGTTTCTGGACCGATTTTAACATTTTTGATTCCGAATGCCTTCATAGCCGCAACAACTTCTTTCAAGGCTTCTAGACAGGTTCTGAAAACTTCTTTTTGTTGTCTTCCGCCGTAGAATCCGGGATGAAAAACCACGACCTGCGAGTTCATCCATTCCGCTGCGGTTGCACATGCAATTAGGCGCTGTTTGCTTGCTTCGATGACTTCTTTTCCACCACAGAAATTTATGAAATAGGAGCCATGAAGACTAAGCCAAACATCATTCTTTTTACCTTCTAAACCAAGTTTTTCAGCGTCTTCTTTCTTTATTTGTGGTTTTGCACCCCAACGGACCGCCTGGTACTCAAATGCATCAAGTCCCTCCTCTCGTAGAAGTCTGGGGACATCGGCTAAAGCCGCTTTCATCGCTCTAAATGATGGCGGGACCCCAGCTGGACCGAATCTGGGAGGGTCAGCCATAAAATTCCCTTAACTTCTTCTGCTTTTCTTGTACCGATAACCTTTTCGCATATACTCTCCATAAGCTAGGGCTGCAAAGGCCGATACCCAAGCCGCAACGTTTTGAAAAATCAAATACTTCCCAACATTGTCCAAATCAACTAACGGTTTTATTATGATTCCAAGTCTCAAAACGAAACCTCTGAAGCCGGGCGCGGCAGATAGTAAAGCATTGTTTATGGCTGAGAAAATCTGGCCTATAGATGCAAAGGTCTGTGCGGTGCCTTTCACAAAATTCAACAGTGAAGGATTTCTTATATACGCATTTGATATGGTTTGGTAGATTAGTTGTGGATACGCTAGAAGGGAAACCATGAGAATGAATGCCGAAAAAACTAGAAGAACGGTTAAGGCACTTTTTATGGTGGCTCTGGCAAAGTGAATTTTTTGCCAGAGATATGCAACACCCTTAACTCTTAATAGCTCAGACTTTATTTTGCCGAAGAATTTCCTTATTTCTTTTAATCTTGGCTCTTTCCTTCTTTTCGCATAGGGTTCAACCTTTTCTTTCTGTTTCTGATAAGGCTTTATAGCGACGTGTTTTGTCAAGTATGTCCAACTGAATACAAGCGTGATTATAACCGCTATTGGAACTAAATGGAACAGTGGGCTGATCAATATAGTTATTATCCAATCAGTTCCAGGAAACTGAAATCTCCATTGCAAAAGGTTTTCCGGATTTTCTTTGACTCCGAGGTTCACGGCGTAAAGGACAACAAGATATTCGACTAAAACTGCTATGATTAGGAATAGAATTATCGCCGCTAATCCCTTCAATGTTGCCCAGCGGATCACTAGACGTTTTGGAAGTTTTCCAGTTGACAACTGATTCACCGATGTCTTTACACCTTTTTGTAATTATGTTGCACTTGGAATATGAAAGTTCTTACTAAAAAATGTGACTGTGGATTTTGCATAACGATTTTAACTCTGAATTATTAGGTATTAAACCATTTATTTTTAGATAACAAATATGATGTCTGAAAGCAATATGGCTGTGTGAATTATGGGAAATTCTGTTCCTCAAAGAGTTTTCATGTTCCGTAATATAAATCCTAGCAAGGAGACTTATGAAATTTGCATAACACGTAAGGACATTCAAAGCGTGGTATATAAGTGTAAGTGATGTTACATGCCTTTACTTTCATCGCTGCGACAACGGAAACTCATGTCCACATTTCGGACACTTAACCATTTCACATTGTACAGAAGACGGGCAGCCCGAACAAGCAAATGCTCTACCATACGTTATATCGAAGGCGAATCCGCATTTCGGGCAATTCACTACACGTTTCGATTGCGAGCCCATTATAGATCTCTTTCTCTAAACCAACCATCTAACGAAATTTTAAAAACCTTTCTGGAAATGCTCAAAGAATTCAAGGCTGAAATTTCACTAACTCCGAAAACAATTAAATATTACATTTCAAATACATATGAGATTTGTTCGCGAAGAAAAGGTAGTCTGGGAACGGAATGCTGAAGACAGACAAAATGCAACGGTCAGAACTTTACAAGGACCGCAATATGCAAGTTCTTCTAAGTAAATTCCTAAGCGGTGAAATAAGCGAACTTGAGCCCGTTTATGACCCCAAGCTTGGCTATCGCTATCCAACAGTGGAAGCTATTGTTGGTGAGGCTTCAGGTGTGGAACCGTTCTTAAACAGGCTTTATGAGGCTGGAATATTCGAAAGGAGGCTTTACGACAAAGTTATCTATTGTCCAAGATGTGGTTCTGTAAATATTTCTATTCGTTATTGTTGCTCGTACTGCAAATCGTTTGACATCCAAAGAAGCTCTCTAATTGAACATGTTAAATGCGGTTATATGGATGTTGAAGAGAACTTTCGAAAAGGAAACAAACTCATATGCCCAAAATGCCGCGAAGAATTGAGAAGGCCTGACATTGATTATAGAAGGGCTGGATTGTGGTGCACTTGTAAAGATTGCGGCAAAAGCTTTGACATACCTGTCGCTGCGCATTTCTGCAGAAACTGCCACGCGAATTTCACATTTGAAGATGCAGCGATTGAAGATGTTTATGCCTACAGCTTGAAAGAAGAAGCGAAGGAAGAGGCTGCGATAGGCTGGGTAATAATTGCCCCCATAAGAGATTTTCTCATAGAAAATGGTTTTGAGGTTGAAAGTCCAGCTTTTGTGAAAGGTAAATCAGGAGCAAACCACATGTTTGACATAGCAGCATACAAAGTGGACAAAACACGAAAAATGACGGTGATAGATTTGGCAACTTCAACAGAAAACACTGTGTCCGAGCAGCCAGTAATCGCTCTGTTTGCCAAAATTTTTGACGTTTCTCCAGACAGCACCTATCTAATCACAATTCCGCAAGTAAGTGAAAATGGTAAGAAAATGGCGGAATTATATAATATCCAAATTATAGAGGCGAAAAACCAAAAAGATGCAATAAAAGCATTAAGAGAAAAAATGCTTACAAAATGAAGAGGCTATTAAAACCCAAGTAGGCGCGTGTTTAATCGTTTCTAAATACAGCTATGTTTCCTCGTTCAGTCACAACTTTAACTATGAAGTTATCAATGGGTAGACATATGTCTGCCCTGAGGTAATCTGGTTTTTCCCCTGAATTCAAGAAAAAGTTTGCAACATATCGCCTGTGTGTTGTTGCGTTTATTATCCATATGGCTACTATGTGAGATGTCGTCGAACCTCCGTTTTGAAGGCGGAATTTGGCTCCATCAACGACGATTCTAACGCCTAGAAGGTCAATGTCAATTGTTGTCTCGTTGGCATCTGGGTCTTTGTCGCAGAACTTGATCCTCATTGTGCCATTGTTGTTTTGAACATAACTTTGCCAGACACTTGTTAGGTTTACAGCGTAACATGAGAATTCTGTGGCAGGTAAGTGTTCAGTTGAATTAAATCCATTGTAGCCGTATTCTCCACTCGTCCAGTTGAACGCCTTTAAACACCAGTTCTCAAGGGAATCATTGGCCCTATAACGGATTTGTATTTCAATTGTGTGTATATATGCTAGGGGAAATGTGGACAAATCTAAAACGAATTCTCCGGTGATATCAAGTGTATAGCTGTTTTGCGATCTAACTTTTAATTCGATCCAGTCTACTTTGAGATCAAACTGCGAATTTGTTTCCTTAACTCCTACTATCTTGATTTTCCATTCGCCTGCTGAACTTCTGAAATGAGTTGAGTTCACAGTTATCGTTTGGTTCTGCGTTTCATCAGTGTTTGGTGTTGGGCTTGAAGTGTAGGAAATGTAACCGTCTCCAGTTGTAGGATATTTACTTGCGTTGTAGTCGTAAAGCTGCAGAGTTACATTTAAGTTGCCAATTGTGAAATCGCTATCGATTGTCCATGTTAGACTTTGCCAATCTTGCGTATTACTGGAACCCGTTAATTCGACTTCAACAGTGTATTTGCTAGGAAGCATGATGCCCGCTATTCTTGTTTGGTCATCAACCAGCAAACTTGAATCGTCTACATTTAGATACACGTATTTGTTGGCTTGACTGGTTGTTACATGTGCGTAGTAGTCCACTTCAAGGAAGTCTGTTTCGTTTTGAACTACATAATCACTCCATGCATATGTACCTGAAACTGTGATCCATGAAGTGCTGAGATTCGAGGAATTTGCAATGTCTGTAACAATTATCGTTCTTATTGTTCCATCCACTTTTCTTATTAGAATGTCAACATCACAGTGGGCAACCGTCACCGGACCAGTTTTATAGGCACGATAATAAACGGTCCATGTACTAGCTGGAATGGACGTAAGCCCTACCAAAGGGTACGCAAATTTAGCTAATAACTTGCGCCCCATCGTTGATGCGTCTGCTTGGAACTGAATTCCAGATGCATCTGCACTGTTGAGTTTCAACTGGTAATACAATGCCCCAGCAATTATAGTGCTTTCACGATGAGCATATAATCTTTGAGAAGAGAATGCAGAGGAGTAACTTCTAAAAACCATGTATGCTCCGTTATCCGTCACTAAATCAGTAGTGCTTCCGGAAATATACTTTGTAGAACCGCCTAAAACATATCCGGACGGATTGTAGCATAGTGGCACCACTCCTTCCTTAAAGGTTTCAGAAACATTGTTAACACTCCACGTATCCATGTACGTTCCGTTCACGTGACTACCAGCGTTAACGGTATACTCGCTTTCGCTTGTAAACCACTGGGAGCGCGTCACACGTTCAACATTTGCGATTTCAATTTTTTCTCGCATTTTTTCCCAATCGAGCTGGTTCATTTGATAACTCCAGAGCACAACGTTCGAAACTATGATCACTATTAAGACCAAACTTAGCATGACAACTATTACGTTGCTGACGCCCCGTTTTTCATGTGTAAGACGTTTAAAGTGCTTTGTAGTTATCTGCAACGTGAGTCCCCCTTGTTGTGATAATATCTATGTAGTAGAGGTTGCCAGAAGCCCAGCCGCATGAAATATTAAGCCAGCCATGTCCACCTATTTCCACAATGAAAGGAGTTGGATTGGAGGATTCCTTGGTGTGGTTGACGTAGACTGCAGAAACGTGAACTGCAATCTTTCCTATGTTGTGAAGATAGACGCTTATGCCTCCGGTTGAATTGTTGAACCATACATCCTCCACAATGACGCGTTCACTCATAGTTTCTCGCAGATTGGTCGTTATCATATAGGTTGCTGTTGTGGCAATTGCCATCGCAACCACAGCCACAACCATGAGCAAAAGATTGCTCAACACCGGAGTTATAGCCCGTTTGTCACACAGAAGTCTCCTAATCTTTCCCGCCATTTTTTCACCTTACAAGAATAGTTTAAGGGCTATGTAACCGCAGAGCATCATGACTATACTGTGTTTTAGCCCAGCGTTTATTGTTCCCTCCCCCATTTTTCCCGCCGCAAGTCCTCCGAAGAATGCTTGGATTGTTGTCATGTGGAGAAATACCCGTTGCATTTCTTCAGGCGACATAACCGTCTTTCCAAGTACAGGTAAGCCTTCTATGCTCACAAAGAATGATTTGAAAAGCAGTATAATTGTAAGTAAGAACACGAAAAAGGCTACATAGATTATCGCAATATATGGCCGTGTCTGATTTCGCCTTTCTTTATCAAGCAGAAGCGTAGTCTGGATAAACTTGCCCATAGGGTCAAAAACCTTTTCCACACGTCCTCCAGAACGGCTTGCTTCGATTATCAGCGGTACCGTTCTCTGCATAAGCACAGTGTTAACGCGTCTTCCCAAAGCCAAGAGCGCCTCTTCAAAAGTCATTCCCCATGAGATTTGTGTGTTCATTTTTCTCAATTCAGCTGTAAGTGGACCATAGTTTCTCTGGGATGCTTCCTCCAAGGCTTGGGGCAGGGTCATACCTGTTTCTTCGGCTTGAACTATGCTTCTGAAAAGGTCTGGTAAGCGCTCGTCTATAGCTTTTCTCCACTTATGATCAATATAGTTCAATACTGTTGGGGGAAAAACGGCGAACATAACGGCGAAAAAAACAAACTCATCAAAAGTTGTGGTTCCCCAAAACATAATATATGCAAATAGAATTATGGCGATGGCTGACGAAACTGAGGCCATACAAACGATTTTTTTCGCGTGCTTTTCTATTTTTGGCGTTTTCATCACCATTTAGGCGAGACGGCATCCAAAATTATCAAGAACATCACAGAGCCCAACGGGATTCCAACGTAGGTAAGTATGTTAAGTATGAGATCCGGGCTTAGCATGGCAAAACTGCCTCCACCGAGCATTGCCATGACCGCAAGCATGATGACGAGAAGCAATGGACCTGTTACAAGCAGAGCTACATAAAACTCCGCCAAGATAGATAGTGTGTCTGAGAACTTGCGTAGGCTTATCCTTTTCAGTTTCATATATTGTCTAGATTTTTCTCGGAGATAAGCAGTCAAATTACCTCCTGAATGTATCGTTGAAATAAATCCCTCCAGCATTTCGCGAAATCTTTCAGAGGGAGTTCGCTTAGATGCTTCTTCCAAGGCTGAAATTACGTCTAAACCGAAGAGATTCACATCCCTAACAACATTTTTAGCTTCTGAGGATACAACCAATGGTGCACTGAGATTTGAGAGTGAGTAGAAAGTCTTTTCTGGGGAGACGCCGGCGCTTGTAAGAATCGCCATATAGCCAGTTGTAAAGGGCAACTCATCTTCTAACTCTCTTCTAAGCTTATCCGCGCGATAGATTGGGTAGACATAAAATCCGATAGTTGAGAAGGCGATGGTGAATAAGCTTCCGCCAATACCAAAGAGAATCGCTGGATAAAACGGCACGTTAAAAACGGAAACTAGCAAACATGGAATAAAGGCCAACACGGCCAACGAGGCTAAAATAGCGGCAAAAACCGTTAAGCTAACATAAGCCTTAAAGTTAATCTTTAACCCTGATTTATGCAAGTTTGAGTCTAAATCTCTGAAAAGTGGCAAAATTCGCCCTGTTTTTTCTCCAATAAGCTGGTAGGCTATGGAATGCGGTTCTTTGAATGTGAATCTGCGTTCTTCTTGTGGTATCTTCGATCTTGTTTTCAAAAATTTTATTGGAGGCAACTTGAATATTGACTTAAGACGACCATAAAGCTCTTTGATTCTCTCATAGGCCTTGTTGCTTTTCATTTCAGTCCTACCCTTGCTTTTTGGAAAACCCGATGCGGGTTAGCGTAGTATTCTCGAATCACATTTGCGACTTCAGTATGACGACGAATTCCTTTACGCACAATCCATTCCAAAACAATCTTTCTACGATGTAATTCGCGTCTGATGTCTTCCTCGTTGATGTCTAACTTCTTCGTGTGTCTTTCCAGAATGATGCTATGTCCAGAAAAGACAAACTTGTCTTCTTTTGGGTTCCAGCGAAAAATTTCTTCGGTTAGTATATTTTTCTTCTTCGGATCGAGTTCTATCATTTCTGTTGTTGTGCCTGCTCTTCTTACTGGTTTTCCTTCGATTTCTGTTCTTGTCATAACCATTATGATATCCGTCATTGCTATTAGTGGCTTCGGAATGTTCATCGGTTCGGATTCTAGTCGGTTTATCACGGCCTCAACCGATTCCGCGTGTATTGTACTCATTCCTAAGTGGCCTGTTGCCATGGCTTGAAATAATGTGTAGGCTTCTTGTCCACGAACCTCGCCCACAATAATGTAGTCTGGTCTTTGTCTAACAGCCGCCTTTAGCAAGTCAAATAGGGTTATCGTGCCGCCCTTTTTGTCTTCGTGTCCAAAACCTAGTCTTACAACTGACGGTATCCAGTTTTCATGCGGAAGGTTAAGCTCTTGTGTATCTTCTACGCTTACTATTTTCATCTCAGGCTTTATGAACATTGATAGGCAGTTTAGCATGGTTGTTTTTCCTGCTGCTACGCCACCAGCGACAATGACTGAGGCCCTGTTTTCTATGACATACCATAAGTATGCAGCCATTTCGGAGGAAATTGTGTTAAAGGCGATTAAGTCTGAGATAGTTAACGGGTCAACTCTGAAGCGTCGGATGGTGAACGTTGAGCCTCTTCTTGTAACTTCGTTTCCATAAGTTAATTGTATGCGGCTACCGTCTGGAAGTGCCGCGTCTAAAATTGGGGACGCTATGGAGATGTTTTTCTCCGCTAAATATGCCAAACGAATTATAAACGAGTTTAGTTCCGCTTCACCCTTAAAAATTATGTTTGTGGGTAACGATTCGTGAAGTCTGTGCCAAACATAAATTGGTATATTTACGCCATCTGCTGAAATGTCTTCGATTAAATGATCCTTCATTAAAGGATCTATTTTCCCGTAACCTATAAAGTCCCTAATCATGTAATATGTGAGTTTGTCAACAGCTTCTGGCGGAATTTTAATGCGGTATTTTTTGATTATTTCTTTTGTTTTCTCTCTTAGATAGTTTTCCGCTTTTTCTTTGGTTTCTATTTCCTTCAGGTTTACGTCTATCTCTTCCATTAAGAACGTTTTTATTTCTTGCAGGTGTTTTTCTTCTTCTTTCTGGAGTGTGGGTTCTATTACTTCGTAAAGCGTTTTTTGCGTTTCTGGCTCTTTAACTATTGCGGCGTAGACATAAGGCTCTTGTATTGGATAGACTTCTCTGAAAACGGTCGGTTTTCTTTCTTCCTCTTTTATTATTATGCCTACTTCTGTTTCCTCTAGGGCTTTGGGGGTCTTTGGCGTTTGTTTCTTCAAAGTTGATATGGTCTCCTCTGTTTAGGGTATAGAGTGTCTTTACATAAATATAGGGTGTCGTGAGTCTTAATAAGTTATATGCACGCCTAATCTTTAGCATGCTTAAAATTAACCAACTTTAATAGAACAGAAGATGCACTACTTTGAGGGGTTCAATTTGAGCGTCGCCAACGCTGAGAGGGTTCGAAAAGTTAAACTTCCTAAAAAGCGGTTGCTCAAAAAGCCTAGAAAAAGAAAACCAAAGGGTTCAACTGCCTTTGATGGAGTAAAAGAGGCTAGACCTAAGCGCAACGCTAGAAAGCAAGTGGTGAAGTTTTGTCCAAAATGTGGGTCAACTGATATTTTTTGGGCTTCTGGTCTGCCGCAGCTATGGTCCATTTGGGAGTGCAGAAATTGTGGATATCGTGGAGCATTGATTCTCGAAGATGGAAAACTGGCGGAGAAACTCAGAGGGGATTATGCGAGAAAAATCTTCAAACACTAGGCTCATTTGTATCTTGCCCGTCTTTTCTGTCGTTTCTTCTTCTGTTTTCGCATTCTCTTCTTTTTCCACTTAGCGCGTATCTCTTGCACACTCCGAATTTCTTATTTCTATTCTATTGTTGCATGTCTACGCTTTAGGTCCTCTTCAGTTCTTCCCAACTGATGCATCAATTCCACAACTAAACTATCAAGAAACACCATGCAATTGTTCTCGAAAACGCTTCCAAGCGGGGTTAAGGGTTCACGTTCACCGATAATTTGCCTAGCTAGGTAATCTTCTTCTCTGGGCCAACCCGCCTTTGTTCTTCCTTTGATTGTTATGACATGATCAGCCATTTGGCCTAACTGAGATTCTGGGAAGGATGTGATTGCGATGACTGTCGCGCCGATTTCTTTAGCAGCGGAACTCGCGGTTAAAACCATCTTTGTGGCACCTGTGCCTGAAATAGCGATCAGTAGGTCTCCTTTGTCTGCGGCTGGGGTGATGGTTTCGCCTAAGAAATAGACGTTAAAACCTAGGTTCATCAAGCGTAGGGCAAAGGCTCTAGCGACGAATCCGCTTCTTCCCATGCCTACTATGAAAATTTTTTTGTCTTTTGCCTCAAGCAAAAGCTCGATTAGCCGCTCAACTTCTTTCATGTTGAGCTCTTCGATAGAACGCTTGATACCAGCAATGATTTCCTCTGCAGCTGCCTTTAACAGCTTCAACTCTTTAAACTCCGAAAACCCATTACACTAACGCCTGTATTAAAAGTCTTGCGGTTTAAAACAGGCTTCCGAGAAGCTGATTTAAAGATGGAATTCTGAAGAATAGACGGACATAAATTGCGGTTGCCAAAATTCCAATGGTTATGGCTATGAGAACAGAGTCGCCTCTCTGCATTTTTAGTACGTATAGGTTTGTGCGGTTTTGGATCGCTCCCCAAGCACGGGACTCCATGGCTTCAGCTAATTCAAGACTTCTGCGAATTGCGCTCACGATCAAGGGTATAAGGATCGGAATGTAATTTCTAATCCTTCTTAGAAAGTTTCCGCGTTCAAGTTCTAAGCCCCTAGCTTTTTGGGCGTCCATGATTGTCTGGGCTTCTTCAGCTAGAACAGGAACAAAACGTACAGCAGTTGTGAAGGCAAAACAGAACTCGTAGGGTATGTGCGTCTGCTCTAGAGCCAAGCCTAGATGGTCTGGTGAAGTTGTTAAGAAGAAAATGGAGAAGGATTCAACAAGCACTATGAAACGTAGCGTCATGGCAGCAGCGCTTTCTAGACTTTCTGCTGTTCCACGCCCTCCGAAGAATGAAACAACGAAGTTTGTTAAGAAAATTATTGTGGCTAAGAAGGCTGCTCCACGCATTGAACGAAGCCACTCGCGTTTAACACCAGCCAAAACAACAAATGGGATCTGAATCAAGAAGAGTATTATTAAAGGTAATAGCTCCCCGAAAATTATTGCAACGGCAAAAATCGCGCAGACATAAACAAACTTTATTCTAGGATCTAAATTATGAATGGGCGAGTAAACCTTTCGAAACCTAAGTCCGTCAAAAACGCTCATTTTGCATTTTTCTCCAAAATGTTAAGTAATGTTTCTCGCGCCTCGTAGACATCAATAATTTTTCTTGCGGGGCCCAAATCAGGTAGCTGCAGGAAAATTTGGGCTATTTGCGGTGGAACAATAGATGCTTGGGTCAAAACTTCAGGGTTTGTGAGAACTTCTATTGCTTCACCGTCGGCAACGATTTTTCCGTCGCGCATCAACAAAACTCTTGGGCTGCACTCAGCCACAAACTCTACATCGTGTGTAACGATGATTATTGTTTTTCTTTGAGCTTTCATCTGCAAAATGAACTGTCTAAGTTTCTCTTTCTGTTGATAGTCTTGTCCTATCGTTGGCTCATCCAATATCAGTATTTTCGGGTTCCATGCAAGCACTGAAGCCAAGGCTACGCGTTTTCTTTCTCCTCCGCTAAGCATAAATGGCGAAGTTTTTCTGTACAGAGTTAAGCCTAAGAGGTTCAGAGCCCATGTCACCCGCCTTTTCATAATATTTTCTTTAAACCCGAAATTCCTAAGCGCAAATGCTATTTCCTCTTCGACTGTTTCGTTGAAAAGCTGATGGTCTGGATTTTGAAAAACAAACCCTACATTTCTGGCTAGGGTTGCCACGCTCACTTTTGTTGTTTCAACCTCGTCAACAAGCACCTTTCCTTTAGTTGGCTTAAGCAGTCCATTAAAATGCTTAACTAAAGTCGTTTTTCCAGCGCCATTTTGTCCCATTATAGCTACAAATTCACCGTTTCGGATAGTTAAGGATACGCCCTTTAACGCTTCTACACCATTTGGGTAGGTAAAATGGATGTCTTTAACTTCAATCATTGTGCTTTAAAGCCTCCCTTACCAAAGTTGCCATATCCTCCGAAGACAATGGAATCTTGTCACCGAGCTTTATTCCGTCTTTCTTGAGAATCTGATAAAGGCGCGTCGCCTTTGGAATTCCGACCCCAATTAGGCGGGCTTCTTCGGAGCTTAGTATTTCACGGGGTTCGCCGTCTAGAACTACCGTTCCTTCATCCATTATGATGATGTGGTCAGCATATCTGGCTGTTAAATCAAGCCTATGCTCAACAAGTACAACGGTTATTCCAAGCGTTTCGTTCAGTTCGTAAATGACTTCGAATATTTTCCTCGCGCCTAAAGGATCAAGGAAAGATGTTGGCTCATCTAGGACCATTACCTCGGGTTGCATTGCCAAAACAGATGCTATAGCAACGCGTTGTTGCTGCCCACCTGAGAGTTCATGGGGAGCCCTTTCCCTCAAATCATATATGCCCGTAAGATTCAGCGCCCAATCTACCCTTTTCCGCATTTCTTCTCTTGAAACTCCAAGATTTTCAAGCCCAAAAGCAACATCTTTCTCAACGGACAGTGCAAACAGTTGGTTTTCTGGGTTTTGAAAAACGAGCCCCACATGTTTTGCTAATTCATGAATTGGGTGTTCAGCAACGCTCAATCCTGCAACAGCTATTTCGCCTTTCAATTCGCCGTGATAGAAATGAGGGATTAATCCATTAAAGCATCGGCAAAATGTTGTTTTTCCACATCCGCTTGGCCCTGTTATGAGTGTGAATTCGCCTTTTTCTATTTTTATGGAAACATTTCTGATTGATGGTTTTGTCCCGCTTGGATACGTGTATGTAAGATTTTTCGTTTCAATTATAGCCAACTGGTGGTGCCTGCCTAATTTTAGCGGGTGGCTGGGCTCATTTAAGAGTAGCTACTTATTATTGCTTACTTAACCTGTCCTTTAAAAGCAGTAAACAACGCTTAAGTCCAGTTTCAATATCTCCTACACCATTCACTCCCGCAGCTGTTGAGTGTCCACCACCCATGCCATGAAGATGTTCACCCAAAGGCTTTGCAATGTCTTTGCCTAAATGTATGCCAGTTTTCTCGTGAAATTCACGAGCACAACGCAGGCTAATCTCTATGTTGTCATTTTTTTGCCCAGCTATGACCGCAACATGAGCACCTAAGTCAATTATAGCCCTTGCAGCTGAGGCTTGGTATGCACTAACATGGGAAAGCGCCACTATCCACTCTCCGACCTTGAAAAGTTTGGCTCTTCTACAAGCCTTCAGCCTTGCGACGCGCTCAGAAAAGTCCATGGGCAGAGATAGCAAAGACAATACTTCCTGAGCGTTTACGCCTGCATCGATGAGCTCTGCGACAGTTTTTAATGTGGATGAGTTGGCAAGGACGAAATGGCGTGTGTCGAAGGCTATGCCCAAAAACAGAACTTTAGCTTCGTTTTCTTCTAGCCTAATGCCCATTTCTTTAAAGAAGTTGTAGACGATCTCGCATGTTGACGATGCTTCTTCGTTGGTTATGCAGATTTTCGCTAACCTTTCCGTTTCAGGATGGGCTACGTGATGGTCAATAACTACGATTGGTGCTTTCGAGGTTTTTACTTTTTCAGCCAAATTGTTCAGTTGTTGAATCGTGTTGGTGTCAAGCAGTATAATTGCGTCTGCTTTCTCCACGTTGGGATGTGATTTCACCTCTATTGGCAAATATTTAAGAAGATGTTTCGAAAGTCGACTTATTCCTTGAGCTGCTCCAATTTCCACATGACATTTTGGTCTTAAGTGTTTTAGTAGGCTTGCGAAGGCGTAGGCTGAACAGATCGCATCTGGGTCTGCATTATGGTGGCATAATAAAACAACAAGTTCAGCGTTTAACTCGTCTAGAATTTTGGTTATGTCTGTGAATGACATTTTAGTTCCCTCAAATACTTTTTAGCTGATGTGAAAGCCTCCTTGACGGCTTCGTTGACAAGCTTTTGCACATCAAAGTCTTTCATTATTGGCGACAGGGTAATATCCACATCGACTGTCAGTATTATGGGTTTTGTGCCTTCGGCATCGACACTTATGTTTAATGTCTCTATATTTTTTCGAGGAATCTTAGAAAGAACGTATTCTCTGGCGGCTTCATCCGCAATAGCACACAATTCTTCAATTTGTTCACTGGTTAACTCTGGTATGCCCAAATCTTCCACAAGTTTCACCCGGATAAGCCATAGGCTAGGGTTTAGGTTGAGAAATTGGACCTAAGTCTTGTTCAAGCTTAACTTGCAAATTCTTTAGTTGGCTGCGTAAACGTTCCTCGTGTTTTCCCAAGACTGTGATTCGCGTGTTGAGCAGTTCCTTTCGCTCGTTTAATTCAGCTGTTACCTTGGCTTTTTCCGATTTTACCAAAAGTGAGCCAATTGCCTTGTATATGACCGCATCGTCAGCCATTTTCTGCAATTCATTTAAGGCTTGTTCAATTTCTGTTAGTTCGTTTTCTACCTGCTGTTTTTGAACTAGGACTGATTGAAGCGTTTGTTGAAGCTGCTGAAGCCTTAACAGACGTTCTTGAACCTGAGGGGGGAGCTTCGAAATTTCATCACTCACTTTGTACCCTTCCATTCTGCACAGCATTAAGCCTACCCCTTAATTAAGCATTTTCTAAGACATCAATTGAAAAACTGCAAAGGGTTTATGGTATTGCGGTCGAAAATCTCCAATAACCATCAGCCTATTTGAATATATGTTTCGAAACCACATTTTTTCAAAATCTTCTTGTTCCTAATACATTAAAGGAGTTGAGGGGGCAAATGATTGCTGAAAATTGTAGATTTTGAAAAGACCATGTTAAAAGCCAACGAACTAGCTGAAAATAAACTTGCCAAGCGTGAAAATGCTGACGAATTCGTGGAGATTGGAAACGCTGATGTCTTCAAAATCTATGTTACAGTGGGAAAAACTCTTGAGGATAAAACTCGAGTCCTTCACGAAAACCTGAGAGATGTTTTCATGTTAGTGCTTCAAGGAGAAATAGGATTCAGCTTTGAAAATGGAGAAGAAACAACCATAAAGGCAAATGAATGCTTTGTCCTATCCAAGCACATGAAGCATAAATGCGTTTTCAAGAAAATGACAATTGCAGTTGAAGGTGTTTACGAGAAAGAACTTTACATCAGACAAGAGACGGGAGACCGCAGAAAACCTAGTGTGTCTACCCGTATTGGTTGATTTTTGCGCCAAAAATATAGAGAAGCTGCAAAATTGACATCCAAATCTAGGAAATGTTCTCTAAAACTTCTAAAACATTTGTCATTGAGTTTATCCATCTTAGATAGGCGTTTACTACTGCTCGCAAAGCAACAGTATCTCTAGCCTCCACATTCAAAATCAAAAAGGCATTTTTCTTCATCAATGTTGCTCGCGAACGCATTGTCGGAGTTTTCCCAATTTCCGGTTCCAAAGCCTTAAAAACTATCTCTAGGCGCCTTTCTGAAGAAAACTTCAAGCGCACGGTGGCTTTTGCCTTCATCGGATTGACTTCCAAGCTAGATTTGATAAAATAATGTGTAGACCAATAATAGCTAATTTCTGAATCGCTCAAAGGTTAAGGAGGGAACGCTACTCAATTTCTTCTTCCGTTTTCATTGCTTCTTCTATGGGTGCTCCTTTGGCAACACGCCTCGCCACTATTCCAAGCTTTGTGTTCGGGGTGTATGCTCCGCCTGTGAATGTAAATCCACATTTTTTACATCTCCAAACGCCAACACTTTCTCTTTTAACGCGCGAAAACCCGCACTGTGGACATCTGTGAGGCTTCTTCATCTCCGTAACTACTTTGATGTATCGTTTTCTAACAGTAGCTCCATAACGGGATCCCAACCCGCGTGTGGGCCCAACTTTTTTGGTTCTTTTCCCCATGGTGTTTTCACCAGTTTAGTTTTTTGCGTATTTCTTCAACCTTTTCTTTAGCTATTTTTGCGGCTTCTAATACCTGTTCCTGTGTGAAGTATCCGCTGCCACCTTTCTGTATTGCGCATATGTTGCCGTAATCATCAATTGCTATTGAAAGCCTAGCGTCCATTATCTGTTCTTCTTCTAGCCACGGGTCAACAACCAGTTTATCGTTTACTTTCGCAAAAGTAACCGTTATGGGACGGCTTTTCAATGGAAGTGTAGTGTACCCTTGCTTAATTTTCACTTCGCCTTCTTCAATTTCGTAGTTGGGCATTTTCGTGTTAAGTAAAGCAGCCAAAGCGGCTAGGGCTGAAGCGTCTATCAAGTTTCCATCGTGATTGAGCACGTAAACGTCTACAAAGATGACAAATACCTTCTTTCCGGGCTCGATGCACAACTTTCCCACATCAATAGCCTTTGATTCCCTTATTCCTCTGTCAACAATTCTGGCAAGCTCTATGGAGTTCTCGTCTGGCGGTCCAGGTTCAAAGGTTGACGAAGCGAGAGGCACGAGTTCGGCATTTACAGTCAAGACACCTTCGTTAGGTGTGTCGGGGAATGGTTCGCCAGTTTCAATTTTTGTCCCAACCATAACTTCCGTTTTTCCAAGAAGCACTCTTGCTGAGCCTTCGGCCCGTTCAATTACTCCTTGTTCAACTTTCATTTCTCGATAGTCCGTTAGGCTTCTGCCATCCAAACGTTTTCCCTTAGCGATCAACTGTGCAATCTGTTTCTGCTTTACACGTGTAATAATTGATGACATTATTCTTCAACCTCCTTGACACTTACATACTTGACTTTTAACGCTTCCTTTTGCAACGGGTAGATTTTTCTACAGCCTTCAAGGGCTAGAGTCACCGTCTTCTCAAACTCTTCCAGAGTTAGTATTCCGTCCATCTGCAGCAATGTTATAGCGTTCAAATTCGGCATTAAAGCTACAGGAACGTCGGCCGCTCCTATTTTGTCTTCTGTATCCATCAAATCTAATACTATTGTGTCGTCAATTTTTCCAGCTGCGCATGAAACCACTAAATCTCGCATTGGAATACCTGCATCTGCTAAAGCCAAGGACGCCGCTGTTATGCTTGCGCATCTTGTTCCTCCATCAGCTTGCAAAACTTCGACAAAAATGTCTATGCCTGTTCTGGGATAATATTCGAGGAAGATTGAAGGTTCAAGAGCCTCTCTAATGACTTTTGATAGTTCTACCTCTCTTCTCGAAGGCGCCGGCGATTTGCGCTCTTGAACAGAGAAAGGTGCCATGTGATACCGACATCTCAAAACCATTCGGTCTGGAAGCGCCAAGTGTTTCGGATGCAATTCTTTCGGACCGAACACGGCAGATAAAATCTTGTTTTTTCCCTGTTCGATGTATGCTGAACCATCGGCGTTTGATAATACGCCTACCTCAATTTTTATTGGTCTTAACTCGTCCAGTTTTCTCCCATCTAATCTTACGCCTTTTTTGTCAATTAATTTTTCAGTTTTTTGATTCATTTTTAATGTTCTCCTGTTTTGTCTTTTCCTCCTTAATCATTTGGGTTATGCGGTCTGTTAAACCGCTTGTATGGGATTCCTCGTCAATCTTGTGTATCGCCATTATTGCCAACTGCTCATCTTCAAGATTTTTTCCCGTGATTAGTATGACTCCGTTAAATCCAAGGATTATTTGGCAGCCTGTTTCCTGTTTTATCATGGATATCATTGAGCCTTTTCTGCCTATTACGCGGGGAATTTTTGTTGGTGTGATTTTTACTATTTCTCCACGGGTTACTTTTCCTAATCCTGGTTCGCCTACTGTCAATTGTGGGTCATGTGTTCTGTCATAAGCAATTATTTTTGCAACTATTAAGTCTCCTGTGTCAAGAACCTTGGATAAGTCGTCTTTTTGTGGTTTGAAAGGTCTGCTTAGAACATCTGACGCCCTTAGAAGGGCTAGATACGGAGCGTTTATGTCTATCATCCACCCGTTGAAACCCACTTCCACAACTGTTCCTATGACGATGTCCTCTATCCTTGGGATGTAGAAGGCTCTTAAGGCTACGACATTCATTTTTTTGTTTTCGTATTCCACTAGTCCAAGTCGGGAAGCATAGATTTTGTTGTCCTCTTTGTATGTGTCCTCGCCAGCTATGTAATCGCCTTCTGCAATCAGATCTCCAGGTGTCACAATTTGTCTTCTTTCAAAAAATGTTGGCATATTCTAACACCTAACTATCCATAAATAACTATTTAAGAAACTATTTTCGCTTCTCCGCTTCCTTTAGTCAGTTCTCCAAGCTTTTCCAGGAACGGGGCGTATAAGCCTGCTGGCATTTCTAGGACTCCGTGCCAAGAGCCGTCGGCGCGCCATTCTTCTCGTTTTATTGTTCCAAAGGCTTTGATTGTTCCGTAGACTTTTGCTGAATATTCTGCTGGCACAAGGACGCCCAGGGATATCTGTTCCATTTTTAATGGCAAGATCGGACGCAACAGTTTGACTATTTCCCTTGCTTGCTCTTCTAACGGCTTGAAAGGGTCTATTGAATAGCGTATTCGTTCCATGGCGTTTTCTATGCGTAGCGGTGGGTGGGGAAGGTTTGTTTTGGGGTCAACACACTGTCTTGATATGAAGTCTATTATCTGCCTTCTTTTATCCTCAATCATTTTTCTGCGTTGTTCTGTTGTCAACTGTATTGTTCCTTTTTTCAGTATTGCCTCCGCAATTTTCAGCGGCTCTGTTGTTCCAAAGGCTTTGCGCAGGTTTTCTTCTGAGACTTTCGTGCCTTTGTTTGCGTCTGAAAATATGGTTTCGGTGACTAGGACCTCTGTTATTGCTGTGATCTTTCCTGTGCGATAGTCTAATGCTTTTTGGGGTTTTACAAGAACTTCGAAGTGTTCGTTGTCCTTTGTCATGCGTGCAACTGTGTAATTATCGCTCATTATGAGTTCACTTGCCAACGCCTAGTTCTTTCAGGTAGCCCTCAATTTTCTCGTCGCTCAACATTTCCATTTTCTTGGTTGCTGAAGGAACAACTGCTATCTTTATTCTTGGCGGCATTTGCCTTGCTTCTAAGGCTTTTGTTAAGCATTTTACTGCAAGTTTTACGGTTTCTTCAAGTCCCATTTCTTCGCGATATTCTTCCTTTAATATGGAGAGTACTGTCTCTCTTCCAGCGCCCTCTGCCCTAGCCTTGTAACCCCTGTATGTTCCGCTTGGATGCGTCCCAAACAGGCGGTTTCCTGTTTTGTCCACTCCGACGAAAATCATTGATACACCAAAAGGTCTGACGCCTGCGTGTTGGGTGTAAAGCTGTTTTATGTCGCATATTCTCTTTGTTACAACTTCAGTGTCTATTGGTTCGTCGTAGGTTAATCTGTTGCTTTGAGCATATATTCGTGCTTGGTCTATGATGATGCGGGCGTCTGAACTCAAGCCCACTATGGCTGCCCCTATGTGATCGTCAATTTTGAAGATTTTCCATGAGTATTCTGCCTCTTCGAGAGGATCAACAGTTTCCTCCGCGCCCAAGACGACTCCTTCGGAGCATCGTATTCCTAAAATTGTTGCTCCTCGGTTAACTAACTCCATTGCGTATTCAACTTGAAAAAGCCGTCCATCCGGTGAAAAAACGGTTATGGCACGGTCATATGCACCTGGTGCTGCAAATACTGACATAACATCTACCTCACACTATTCTAAACGCATTTGCAGACTTTCATATAACAACTAAACTAAAAACCTTTTCCTATTGATTCTCGCTTTTGGTTTTGTTTCTGTCTTTGAATGCTTTCTGTTGCTCTCTGCGGAGCCTAGACCCCCCTTATATATAAGTTGAACTTCTCGTCTGTCTCGATCAAAATCTAGTAAGAAAAAGAGCATTCATAAAATATGGCTGTAATTGTGCTTTTGTTTATTGTTCGGCAAGCTTAAATTTTCATTTGCAAGTTAAATCTTTGGCGAGATTAATTGATTGAGGTTTTCATTCACTCCAGCTCGGAGTATGTTGACTTAGGTCACTACAGAGAGATGGCAGTACACCCTTATTGCTCGCCTGATATGGCCTCGGTCTTAGAAGGCGAACTGGCTGCATTGTTGAAGGGACGCATAATTAGTCAAGAAGACCTGACAGTTCTGCGGAAGGTGGGCGAGGTTTCAAAATCAGCTCGCGAGGAAATCAAGGTTTATGATGTTTCTCGGGCGGCGGACAAGTTTAAAGCATTAGCAAAGGGTGTTCGGAAAACGCCTACCATCGTCATCAATGGAGAAAAGCATGAGGGAATGGAAAAAAGTTTAAAGGCAGTTCTAACCACTTACGGGCTGTGAAAGCCTATAGAAGCTAGAACTCTCTTCGCGGTCGTGGTGATGCCTTGGAGGACGAAGCTTGGATTGAGGCTTGGATTTGCAGAAAGCCCAGACGGATAATTCACAACCAGCTTCTAATTGAGACGTTGCTCGCATTGGCGATTATTTCACCTATTCCGCTGTCAGGAATATTCTTCTGGCTGGTTTTTTGCTTCTATCCCGCAGTCGTGGTTCCGGCTATTTTGATTGCATGGCTTACACTTTTCGTTTCATACACAACTTTGAAGCTATATGCTTTCACTCATGAAAAGAAAAATCGTAATCCCGCGGATTTTCCCGGCGTATCATAAAGCTCTTCTTAACCTCTCAATGCTCCATTCCGACCATTGCAGCAATCCTATTATGGCACTGATCGCTTGAAAACCATTTATTTTGTGTCAGGCTTGCCTTGACATTTTAAAGTGCATTTTTCGTTTGCAAAATTGCTTCTGTCAGCCGTCCATTGAAGTAATGGTATAATTGCTTTTCGCAACCCTCTTCCGTCTTTCGTCAAAGAATATTCGACTCGTGGAGGAATCTCGTTGAAGGATTCCTTCCTAACCAGTCCTTCTTTCTCTAAGATTTTCAGCGTGTCCGACAATGTTTTTGGACTAACTCCCTCAAGCTGCTCCATCAAACCGTTGAACCGAAGTTTTCCACGATTCCCAAGAGTGTTAATTATCAGAAAAGCCCATTTGTTGCTAATTACGTCTATTATTCCTCTCACCGGACAAACCCTTAAATACTCAATCACTCTTTGTTTGGTTCTACCTTCTTTTGGCATAGTGACTATCTCACTATAAACTTGATAGTTTAAATGCTCTACTTTCGATAGTAAAGCTCCGGCGAAAAAACATGCATAAAAAATATGGTTTTGAAGAGGATTATGGACAAGGCGAATGTTGCTGTCGTAGAGGGCATCATGGGCATGGACGCTTCACTCGGCACTTTATGACAAAAGCAGAAAAAATCGAAAAACTGGAAAGTTACCTCGAAGATCTGAAAAATGAGATTGCCGCAGTGCAAGAACGCATTAAAGAACTTAAGGGCAAGTAGAATCTCAAAACTTGCAACGGCAACTCTTCCTCTTTTTTGACCTATTCTTCCCAGTCTAAGAGACTCTTCTGTCCCTCAATCTTCTTAAGGTTAGTCAGATCTTGGGTTACTTCCATAGTTCCTAAGTATTCTCCGTTCCTGTCTCTCACCGCAAAATACCTGATGTGGATTAGCCTGTCATTCATTGTAATCCAGAATTCTGCAACATCTTTCTTGCCTGTCTTGAAGGCTTCCAAAATCCTGTTCACGATGTGAACACTTTTCTGCGGATGACACAACTGCACTTTTCGTCCAATGACTGCTTTTGTACGAACGAAAATCCGCTTTTCAGCCTTGTTGAAGTATTTGACAGCGTCATTTGCATTGACAAATGAAATGTCAACAGGAAGCGTATCAAGTATAGCCTCAACTTCCTCTTTTGAAAGGCTTCCAGTTTCGAACTGTAATATTCCTTCTTGCGCGGGTGCTTCTTCTTTTTTGACTTTTTCAGTTTTTGCTGCGGCTGTCAAGTGAGGTGGTGTGAAGCAACAGTATCCGATTTCATCAAATTCCTTTTTGACATCTGCCCATTCCTCGCTTGTAATAACTTTTAACGCTGTTGGGAACAGTATGTTGTTTTCTTTGAAAATGTGACTTGAAAGAATGTCGCTTAGAGCTTTGGCGGTTTCAGTAAGCTGCTTTTTGAACTCGCTAAAATCCATGTTGTTAAGATTTTCAATTGTACAGTGAAGCTGCTTCTTCTTTTCCCTCAGTTGATTGTGTTCCATCCACATTATCGCAGGTGGCTCCGCAATTCCATGCTTCTCCAAAATTGGAAAGAGCACGTTTTCCTCTCGCAAGTAATGTTTTTCCGTGTCCAACAGGTCCGTGGATATACTCCTAAGTTGTGACAGTTCTTCACTGATTTCATTAGGATCTTCAGCTTGCTGAACCATATCCGTGATCTCTTTAAGCTTTTCCAACATCTGCAGGAGAATTTTGTGTTCTTCCATAAGGATGTTAACGGGGTTTTCAGTGGTTATAGTTGGCTTTTGTTTCTCCAGCTGCTCTCTAAAAACAGCCAGATGAACATCACATAAACGTTGCACTTCTTCTCTCGGCATTCCTTCGTTTACAAGGTCTTGTTCAATTTTGGCAATTTCTTCGGAGCTTACGCTTTCCAAAAATTGTCTAAATCTTTCTTTGACTTCTTGTGGTGGAACGCCAGCATGCAACTGCGAGATTATCTCTTTCAAAATTCTCTTTCTGTTTTCAGTCAATTCTCCCATCACGACTCTTCTTTGATCTTTCTAGCGAGAGTTTTACCCAAGTCAACTATTTGAGTAATGTCCTTTTCTGTTGGTGGACCATTAATCTCTATAGCCCCGACAATTTCCATTTTTGACGGCCCCAGAATTTCTTGAACCTGCTTTATTGCGCCTCCTCCCCATCCGTACGAACTTAATACAACCGCGAATTTTAGTGGCGGACGCAAGGCTTTCACTAAATACGTCGCATAAACGGCTAATGGATGGGCACCACTAAACACTGTTGGCGCGCCCAAAATAATGGCTCTTGAATCTACCAAATCTTTAGCCACATCGCCGATATTGCTTGAAGCCAGATTGTACACCGCAGTTTCAATACCTTCAGAAGCTAATGTTTCTGCAATCGGTTGAATCATTTTTTCTGTACTATTCCACATAGTTGCATAAACTATGATTGCCTTCCGTTTAGTCTCACCATTAGCCCACTTACCATAGGCTCCAAGGATACGGTCAGGGTTTCTGTGAATCGGCCCATGACTCGGCGCTATCATTCTGATTTCTAAGTCCTTTATCTTTTCTAAGGCTTTTTTGGCCATGACGCTGAAGGGCATCATTATCTCGCCCCAATATCTTTGGGCGTGAACAATCAAGTCCTCCACTTCATCGTCATACAGTCCCTTTGCTAAGTGTGAACCGAAAAAGTCGCATGGAAATAGAATCTTGTCCTCATGGAGATAGGTAAACATTGTTTCTGGCCAATGCAGCATCGGAGCTTCAATAAATCGAAGCGTTTTGCTTCCTAGGTCGATGGTTTCTTGGTCGCGAACTACTTGTATCCGTTTTTCGGGCACTTTGTAAAATATCTGTGCCATCTTTGCGCCTTTGCTTGTGGTTACAAGCTTGGCTTTGTTGTTTATTGATATTACGTGTGGAATGGCGCCGGCGTGGTCTGGTTCAGCGTGGTTCATTATCACATAATCAATTTCGCTAGGGTCTACAAGTCTGCGAATTTTCTCTTCAAGCTCTTTTTCAAAACCCGGGTTTACCGTGTCAATCAACGCTTTTTTGCTTTTGCCGATTATTAGGTATGCGTTGTAGCTTGTTCCTTTTGGCAGCGGAATCAAAGAGTCGAAAAGCCTGCGGTTCCAGTCTCTGGCGCCAACCCAGTAAACCCCTTCTGACAGTTTGGCTATGTTTCGCCAATTCATTTTTCTCCCTCGATTTTGTAATACAATTGTAAGAAAGCATGTTTATACTTTTTTGAGGATAGCACTTAAGGCAACCGCATTATTGTGTTCTTCATCTTTTGCTGAATAGAGCAAAGTGACGATTCCTTCTTCTTTTTCTGCTTTTTTGATTTTATGGAGCCGCATTCATCGCTTTCAGCGGTGTATACTTGTTTAAGGATAACGTCCAGTATCTTGTAGGTAGGGCACCAAGCAAGCAATTTGTGGAAAAACTGGAACTGATGCAAAATCAATAAATGGGGTTTTAGGCGTCCATGATTTGAGAGCTGAATATGTGGGACCAAATCTTGTTCACACAGGTTTTCACACAGAAGTCGCAAAAGGCACGCCAATAGAAGAAGCTGACAGAATAGCGGAAGAGGTTAAGTAAAAAATCAGTCGAGAAACAGGTTGCCAACACTGTGTAATTCACGTCGACCCAGCGAACTACTAGCAACCAGACGACGTACAAAAATAAAACTCCTCTTATGAAGTGTCTGATCCCTTCCAGTCTTCCAGACGAGACTGCAATGTCTCAACCATACTATTGAAAAGCTGGAACGGTATGGAAACCATGATTTCATGCTTCGATAAGCCGACGATGTATCTGCCGCCTGGGTCTCCAACACTGAATGATGGCTTTTTGTTCAAGTACGGTTTTATGACAAGTGATATGCACATCGCTGTTCCTGTTTCGCCACTGATTATTTCTCCAGTGTTGTATGAGTAGTTCCAGAGAAGAAGCATTGCTTGCTCTGGATTGCACCTAACTAAGACAATATCTGGAATGAACTTAATATTTTCTAAGGGTGAAATGCAAATAACTTTGGACCTGTTACCTGGAAGGATGAGAGTTTTTTCAAGATATCTTTTGACAACCTTCCTTGAACCGAAAGCATGGACTTTATCTACCAGAAATCGGCAAACACTTTCCTTCCATTCCCGTAGTCCTAAATAGTACTGACCTGTAAGGCAACTGTGATTATCGGCCATCGCAAAGAATGAATCACCCTTAAATGCCGTATTCCACATTTTGCAAAATTCCATTTTCCCGCTAAGTTTAGAAAGTCTGGATGGTGGGCTCTTTCCGAGGCTAATTCCAACTGTAGGATAGTTAATTTTTAGCAATTCCTTTATTAAGTTCCCTTTTTCCCTTACATTCTTAATGTTTTTCTCCAAGCTTGACCCTCAAATGATTTTATTCGCGTATTTATTTTTGCGTTCCAATATGATAACTCTTTATAATGTCGACACTCATTCAAAGGATGGTGAACTCTAAGCTATGGGATATTTGGCTGCATGGAAAGTTTTGGAGGAAATGATTACCGATTTCCGAAAAAGGAGTGTAGATATTCCAGCAGAGATTATGAGCGATCTAAAATCAGCAAAAACCCTGATTAATGTTTTAAAGGCTGATCCAAGCCGTATAGAGACCAGCCAAAAGATTGATGAGTACCTTCTTCACGTCGAGTCCTACCTTGTCTCTGAAGGAAAGAAGTTTTTTGGAGACGAATACGTTGAAGAATGGCTTAACCGGTTGGATGAAGCGAGCAGAAAAGTCTCTGAAGAGGAGAAAGAGGCGACAAGGTTTATCCCTGGGATTCCTAGGGAGCAGAAGTGGATTCGTGTTAAACCTTCAGCCGAATTACCCATTGAAAAGTTGAAGTTGTTGGCTGAAGAATCGCATCTTTCATATAATGTCCAAAATGATGGTTGTTTGCTTGTTTATGGGGAAGAGGCGCGCATAAAAGATTTTGTCAAGAAAATGGCTACAAAATATGGATTGAAGGCTGAAAAATAGCGTTAAAAAGTACATAACCGTTAAAACTTGAATGTGCAATACTTTTATAGAAAAATCTTACAGAAGTGTCTACAATAGGATAGTCTCTATCTTCCAGTGAGGGTGAGGGCGTAAACTGAATGCCCTACATTAAAAAAATCGAGGTTAAAGGTTTCAAACAGTTCGGACCGCAAACCGTTAAAGTAGCTCTAGATAGAGGCTTTACAGCAATCACAGGACCAAACGGAAGCGGGAAAACAAACCTTGTTGACGCGGCTCTTTTCGCCTTAGGTGAGTTGAGCACTAGAAGACTTCGTGCTGAAAATGCTGCCAAACTAATTTTTCATGGATCTGAAAAGGCTGGAGTAGAAAGGGCGAAGATGGCTAAGGTAATAATTCAGTTTGACAACATTGATGGACGCATGCCGGTTGACACAGCCACTGTTACAGTCTCACGGGAGGTTTATAGAAACGGTCAAAGCGTTTATAGGCTTAACGGCAGAAGAATCTCGCGGGCACAAATTGTAGAAGTTCTCTCCATGGCAGGAATCAGCTCAACAAGCCAAAACATAATTTTGCAAGGCACAATAACCCGTCTGACAGACATTTCCCCCTTAGAACGTAGGAAAATTATTGAGGATTTGGTTGGGATAGCCCAGTATGATGCTGAGAAAGCTGAGGCCGAAGAAAAACTGCGCGTAGCGGACGTCTCAATCCGCACAGCCATGGGTAGAATAGACGAGGTACAGAAGAGGGTAGACGACCTGGAAAGAGAACGCACTGAACTGTTACGAAGCACTTTCATCCAAGACGAGATAAAAAAGTTTGAAGCTGTAAAAATATCCCATGACATGGCACGGATACAAGAGAAAATAAGAGAAACTTCTTCACAAGCGGATAAAGTTAGAAGCAACGTTGAAAAATTGAGACAGTTACGTGAAGAGCGTAGGTCAAGAAGAAGAGATATTGAAGGCGAATGGCGAAAACTAAGCTCAGAAATTGTTGAAGAAGGCGGTTCACAGGTACTAAGGGTTCAGATAAAAATCGGCGAATTAAAGTCAAAATTAACAGAATTAACAACCAAAATAAGTTCTGGGAAAACAAGCCTAGAAGGCTTGAAGAGAATTAGAGAAAACAATCTTCAACAATATCAAACCATTCGAAACGAAATCCGTGAAAACCGCCTAAGAATCAAACGGTCAAAAACCGAATATGAAGAAATTTCTAACCAGATAACTGCAAAACAGGCTGAACATGACGTCCTCATAAGTGAAACAGCTCAGCTTTGGGAAAATCTCGGAGAAAACAGCAAGAAAATTTGCGAAATTGAACAACAACTCGACAAGGATTACGAGAGGCTTACATACTTAAGATCTGAGCATGTAAGAAACCAGACAGCCATAAAAATTCGCACAAGAAGACTCAAGGATTTAAATGAACGTGAAGAAAAATTTGCAGCAACACTCAGCGAGCTTGAAAAATCACTAGCTGAGCTTGAAAAAGTGCAGAAGGAACAAAAATTTCAACTGAGAAATCTAGAGCGTACGCTAGAGCGGAGAATTGCACAAAAAGAAGCCATAGAAAGGGAAATAGCCGAGGCTGGAAAAATAGCCGACTCGGCCCGCGAAGCAGTTATAGAGTTTATAACACAAAGGGAACTTGCGGAAACTGTTGCCGCTGAAGAGAAAGCCCTAAGAAGCATAGAAGAACTAGGCGAGTTAGGTGTTATTCTAGGAGTGTACGGTAGATTACGCAATTTGATCAAAATTGATAAGGCATATCAACAAGCAATAGAGGCTGCATCAGCAGGATGGCTTGACGCAATAGTTGTAAAAGATTTTGACGTAGCCTTCGCATGCACAGAAACCTTAAGAAGAATGAAGCTGGGAAGAGTAAAAATAATTCCGCTTCAAGGAGCATCAAACCCTAACCCCTTAAAAATTCCGGAAAAAGAGGGTGTCAGTGGCGCAGCTCCGTTTTTCATAAAATATGAAAAGCATTATGAACCTGCAGTCAACTTCGCTTTGGGCGACACACTAATAGTTTCAGATGACAAGACTGCTTTTGCTCTATCCAGTGAAGGTTACCGCGCAGTCACGGTCAGTGGGGACCTCTATGAGAGGGGCGGCGCCTTCGAAAGTGGTTACTATCGTGCTCCAATAGACTTTTCTACCATTATCCCAAGCGAGACAGCCATCAAAAGCCTAGACGAAGCCGTCAATGCCCTCCAACAGCATCTTTCAAGAAGAGGCAGTGACATAACCTCTTTTGAGGAGGAAATCGACAGAACTCGCGTTGAATTTGCTCACCTGTCAGAGGCTATAACAACACTTGACAGGGAAATTACAAGAGTTAAGAGAAGTGTAAGAAGAACAAAGTCCAATGTCAGGCGAGTTGACCACTACATTGCACGGCTTGGGAAGGAAGTCGAAAACGAAAAAGCACAGATGTGGCTGCGCAGGGCTGAAAGAAGCTCTATTCAGAAAGAAATGCGAAAACTTCAGAATGAGCTAGCCTCCCTAAGACGGAAAACAGACCCCTCGCACCTTCAAGAAATGGAGGTTAAAAGGGAAAAAGTTGCCGAAGAAATAATCACTTTAAGGCAGAAACTGGGCTCAGTTCAAACGGAAATTTCAACACTTCAGTCACAATTCGACAATGTTTTAAGAGTTGGGTACAAGAACGCCAAAATCCAGCTTGCAAAAGTTGAACAACAACTGAAAAGAGTGGAGAAGGAAGTTGAGGATGCACTGCAAGAGCGAGAATCTCTGAAACATGAGCTAGCAGAACTAGAAAGAAGCCGCGTTGAACTTTCCAAAACAGTCCTGTCGGCAAGGGAGGAATCCAAAAAATTCACTACTCAAATAGACGACATAGACAAAGAACTGCGCAAGCTTGATTCAGAGTATGAGCAGGCCGACCGCTTGCTAAACCAGCTTCAGCTGAACATTCAAACATCTCAGTTGCAGCTCGAGCAGTACCGAAACCAGCTTAGACAGTTTGGTTACGGACAACCGCTACAAGTAAAACCGGAACAAGTCGAAGAAGCAGATACATCCATGAGGATGATGCAGTTTGAACTCGAAAGAATAGGTGCAGTAAACCAGCTTGCCCTATCTCATTATGCCGAACAAATTTCACGCTATAAAGAACTTTCATTAAGGTTGAATGAGCTAGAAAAAGAAAAACAAGCCATAGTGCAGTTTATGGACGAGGTTGAACGTAAAAAACGCAAGGTTTTCATAGACGCCTTCGAAAAAATCAATTGCAGTTTGGGAAAATATTTCTCGAAGCTTACTGGGGGAGGAAATGCCACGTTGAAGCTTGAAAATCCTGATGAACCCTTCTTAGGCGGCATAGACATGATTGTTCAGTTTCCCCACAAGCCTTCGATAGTTGTGGGCGGAGCCAGCGGCGGTGAACGTTCAGTTGCAGCAGTTGCTTTTATATTCACTCTGAAAGAGTTTAACGCTGTATCTTTCTACATCCTCGATGAAATAGATGCACATCTAGATGCTTTCCATGTGTCAAAACTGGCTGATCTTCTATCGGAAGAGTCGGAGAAAACCCAGTTCATAGTCATCACACTAAAGCCTGAAATGGTGAACAAAGCGCAGAAAGTTTACGGAGTCTATGAACGCAACGGAGTCTCAAACGTTATTTCAGCCAAATTTCTAGAGGTGCCAAGCTAATGGCTTCTGCTACCCTCAAAAGACCATTTTATCTGCGTCCTCCATGGAACATTCTCTTCGAGTTTCATAAACTTGAAAAGCTTACGCCATGGAACATCAACATTGCCTATCTACTTACAACGTTTCTTGAAGAGATGGAAAAAACTGGATATGTAGACTTCAGGGCTTCAGGCGTGGCCCTCGACTCCTCAGCTTTAATATACTTGATGAAATCGAAGCTTCTGCTCAAACTCGAAGAACCACCGCCACCATCTAAACCTCCGCAGGACTTTCTCCCCCCACCATTATTTTTGCCGCTTAGGCATGAGCTGACATCAACAACGATTAGGCATCTGCTTGAAGTTTTAGATGACGTCTTAAAAGGGGAAAAATTGGTTCATTTTGAAAAAGAAGGCGCAGAACCAATCCTTCCAACGCCATCAGAGATTTTGCCGCAACTAGACATATACCTTATGGAAATTGAACGTCAAATGGAAAAGCTTTACGCTTCTCTTTCGGAGAGGGTTAAAGGCACTGGAATAATAGAGTTTTCCACCTTGATGAAGGGAGTCGGGCGGCTGGAAGCCATCCGTACATTCATTATCTTATTATTTTTGGCACAAGAAGGAAGAATGAACTTATGGCAAGATGAAGAAACTGAGGAGATATACATAACCATTGGGGATTTGAACCTTGCAGAAGTCAGAAAAACAAGCGCTTAATTTTGGCACTTCTTTCCAGGAGAAACAAACTGCAGAGAAGGTGCAGGGTGACCTAGCTTTGTTGGAGGCCGCTTTATATGTTGCTGGTCGCCCCTTAGACTTAAACGAATTATGCTCAGTTTTGAAGACTCGTTCGAAAAATAAAACGAGAAAATTTGCGAGGATGCTCATGCGGGGATATGCGAGTAGGAATACATCCCTTGAAATTTTAGAGCTAAAGGATGAACGTTATGTTTTGCAGTTGAAAGCCAATTTTACACCTTATGTTAGGAAACTTGTCAACAGGCCACTCCTTTCCACTGGTCCGCTGAAAACTCTTTCATACATAGCCTATAGGCAGCCAATACCCCAGAAAAGAGTGATCGAAGTAAGGGGACACCATGCTTACGGTCATATCAAACTGCTGAAAGAAATGGATCTGCTTGCCGCTGAAAGGAGGGGACGCTCAACAGTTCTTAGGACAACCGAATATTTCGCAGATTACTTCGGTTTAAGCCATGATACGACAGTCATGAAAAATGAGCTAAAGCACGTTTTTGAAGATTTCTCGAAACAAGAAATGCCTTGAGCCCAAAATGGATAGGTTTATATGCAAAACAGCGGTGATAGTGAACACTCAAGTTTAGAAACTAAAGGGAAATGACTAATGTCGGTTTGGCACGGCGACTTACATAAGAAAAAACCTTCAGGTGGCAGAAAACGAGCCCACAGGGGAAAGAGGAAATTTGAGCAGGGCTCGTTTCCAGCAGAAACCCTCTTAGGAGAACCGAAACAGAAAACTTCTAGAGGAAGAGGTGGGAACTTGAAAATTAAGATTTTAAGCGCCAAGTACGCTTGTGTAACAGATACGAAGAGCGGAAAAACAGAAAAGGCTGACATTGTGCAGGTTGTAAAAAATCCAGCCAACATTGACTATAACCGCAGAGGCGTGATAACCAAGGGCGCTGTGATAGAAACTTCTTTGGGTTTAGCACGTGTTACCTCGCGTCCAGGACAAGATGGAATAATAAACGCTGTTTTAATAGGCGAAGAAGAAAAGAGTTAATCTTTTCTATTTTACTACGGTTGTACTGCGAATCTTTAAAAGTTGCTTGGCAATCCTTAGAATTATCTGGTCTTTCGACTCACTTTTTTTCACTAGTAGCATACCTGTTTTCAGCCAAGGCGTCTTGGGATAACCGGCGTCCGGAACAACTTCATATTCTAAGCCAATTTTTTCGGCAGCACCTTTTATCTCCAAAATCTTCGGAGAAGGCATGGCTAAACTTTTTGGAATCCGCCTCCCATCCTTTCTTGTTTTTGTCGAGTCGAAATAAGCTGGCCATATGACTATTTTATCTTGTTTGCGCATGGTTTTTTCTCTCGTTTACTACTTGTGGGCGAAGTAGGCTGTTAATTTTGTGTTGACTTTGTCGATTCTGACGAAGCCAACCCTCTCAAACTGTATTATGCTGTTTGGCTTTAACTGTTTGCTAAAGCTTTCAGCAATTCCTTCCGCTATTGTTGTGTCGGGCATAACGACTTGGCAGGGCATGTCTTCTCCAATTGGTATCCAATGAATCAACGGCGCTTTAGCCATTCTTGCTTCTTCGTAGGATTCGCTGATAAACACTGCTTCAGAGGAATATTCATGTGTGCTTTCGATTTTTATGTTGAACAGTTCCATGAGGCGAATTAAATTTCCAGTTTTTGAAGCCGCTGCATCTTTTTTTGAAATCCAAAAAATTGTGGAGTTGTTGTCTCCTTTAGGCTTTATTGTGTATTCTCTGAACCCTCTTTCGGGACTGTCTGGATGCAAATGAAGTCTTGCCACGAACACTCTTGGAATTTGTTTCACTGTCAATTCTATTGGGTTATCCACGAAAAAGTATCTGTCAGCCGTTGGGTCTAGGATCTTGCGGTTATAAGCATGGAGATTTTCCCAACTTAGGGTAACGTCTGAAGTTTTAGGTCCAATATCAATTATCATCCTCTTAATTGCTTCTGGCGTTATTCCGCGTTTTCTCAAAGCCGCAAAAGTTGCCAGCCGTGGGTCGTCCCAGCCTTTGAAAACGCCTTCCTTTATTCCTTGAACAATTTTCGACTTGCTTAGGGAAGCGCCTGTGATTTTGAGTCTGCCATAATGTATGGCTTCTGGGTATTTCCAGCCCAAATGCCTATACATGTACTCTTGTCTAACCATGTTTGTCAGATGCTCCTTTCCCCTGATTATATGGGTTACTCCCATAAGGTGGTCGTCTATGCCGCATGCGAAATTGTATAGGGGCCAGACACGGTATTTGCTTCCAACCCGAGGATGCGGATACTTTTCAGAGTCTATGACGCGGAGGGCAGGCCAGTCTCGAACCGCTGGATTTGGATGGTTCAGATCAGTTTTTACGCGGAATACTGCTTCGCCTTCCGTGTAGCCACTTTCAAGCATACGCTGCCATCTTGCGAGTTGTTCTTCTGACGGCAAATTGCGGCATTCACATGGGTTGCTTCCTAATATCTTCTTTCGAAATCTTTCTGGCGCGCATGTGCAAATGTAGGCGTTGCCATCCTTCAGTAGCCTTTCAGCATACCTGTAGTAGATGGGAATTCTGTCGCTTTGGATGTATTCTTCATCGGGTTTACATTCCAGCCAAGCCAGATCTTCTCTGACACGGTCGTAAAACTCCAAAACAGGTCTCTTCAGCTTAGGATCTGTATCCTCAAAGCGCAGAATGAATTTGCCCTTATACATACTTGCGTACTCATAGCATAATATTATAGCTCTAGCGTTACCTAGGTGCAGAACGCAGTCCGGATTTGGCGAAAACCGCGTAACAACCTGAGCATACTTGTCCGCATTTGGCAAAGGTGGAAGACGTTTCTCCTCTTCAACTCTTTCCTTTATGAGGGCTTGCGGCCATTTCTCCTCGACGATGCGTTTCTGATCGCTAAATGGAAGATTGTTAACTTTCCGAACAACATCATTTACAAGAGCGGATATTTCCTTAACCTTTGTTTTTAGCTCTGGTTTTTCACCCAAAATCTTTCCGATAACTGGCCCTGCCTGCGCTTTGCCATCATGCCTAATGGCGTTTAACAAAGCGATTTTTCGAATAAGTTCCTCAAGTTCAGCGTTTTCTTCAAGTGTCAACCGTTTTTACACTCTTCCAGAGTTAGATTTTCCTCTCAATTAAGAATTTTGCGAACGTGTTTAATTTTTCCTTTGCATCGGAAACAGGCAAAAGTTTTTCTGCTTCTTTCCAGCTGTTTTCAACGATTTTTCTTGCAAAATTCTTCACATAATCTATGGAACCGTATTTTTCCATGATTTTAATGGCTTCGTCTCTAAGCGTCTGGTCTGAAGTATGCAAATTAAGGATTTCAATAAGTCTCTTCTTATCTTCAACGCCTGCGACTTTTAACGTGTGAATGACCATTAAGGTTCGTTTTCCCTCTGTTATATCTTGTCCGCGTCCGCCTTTCTTTTCCGCAAACTCTTCACTCGTTAAATCTAAGATGTCGTCCCTCATTTGGAAGGCTACCCCTACGCTCTCAGCAAAGTATCCGAGTTTTTCAACCAGTTCCTTGTTTGCGTCCGCCAAGACAGCAGCGATTTTGGCAGACATCCTTCCCAAAGTTCCAGTCTTATATGCGCACATCTGCAAATAGTCTTTTTCATCTATTGTGTCTGCGTTTGCTAAGCCTCTATGCCAAGCAACATCCATTGCTTGACCAAGGCTGAGGCTAATCATCTCCTCTACATAAAACTCGTAAATTTTGCACAGTTTTTCCAAAGAAACCTTTTCTCTGTTTTCTATCAATGGTAGAAGTGGTAAATAGTACATGGCGTTTCCAGCGTTTATGGCTATGTCTAAACCATAAATTTTGTACGTGCACGGTTTTCCTCTTCTAAATTCGGATGCATCCTCTATATCATCTATCATTAATGTTCCATTGTGAATCACTTCCGGTATGATGGCAAAATCGACGAAACCCTCAGGGTTTTTGCCCAGGGCTTCGCAGATTAACAGGAACAAGGCTGGACGCCACCTTTTCCCGCCCCTGTCAAGAAACTCCCAGATGGGGTCAGCAACCGCTTTGTTTAAGGCTTCTATGTTGTATGCGTAGTTTGGTGGATTAATCTTGAAAAGAAGGGCTTTTTTTGAGAAGATTCTTGGGATATACCTTTCGATACTTTTATCTATTAAAGCGGCTTTCTCCTCAAGAAATTTTTCAACATGCAAAATCTAATTCCTCCCTCTCCGCGCGTAACTTTCCGTATTGAATCCTCTTATCTTCAGCCATTCGGCTGTTTTACCAGTTATGATAAGTGGTCTCTCTCGCAGGACTTGAACAGAGCCTGCCCCTACAAGAAACATACAATTCCTCAATTCCTCTATTAAAAGCGAAAGCACATCTTTTGTTTCTTTAACGCCTTTAACTGCAGCTTGAAGAACTGGTTGTGAAAGGCTTGTTAGGCTTGCACCTAAAGCTAAAGCTTTAGCCACGTCAACTCCGTCGCGAATTCCTCCTGAAGCAATAACAGGAATGCTCACTGATTGAGAAACTTCAACAATGCTTGCGGCTGTCGGAATGCCCCAGTCCCAGAAAACATCGCCTAGTCTACGTTGGAAACTGTTTCCTTCGCCCTTTGCACGGTAATATTCAACTGCGGCAAAGCTTGTCCCTCCTGCCCCGCCGACATCTATGCCTTTCACACCTAAGGCCTCAAGTTTTTCCGCCTCTTCGGCAGATATGCCTGCGCCTGTTTCCTTTGCAATCACAGGCCTATTCACTTCTTTTGCAATTTCGCCTATTTTCTCCAGTACTCCTTTGAAGTTTGTTTGACCTTCTGGCTGAACAACTTCTTGCAGCGGGTTTAGATGTATTGCTATTGCGTCTGCTTCAATCATTTCTATGGCTTTTTTCACTTCTTTCAAGCCGTATCCATGGACAAGTTGCACTCCGCCGATATTAGCGATAAGAAAAGCTGTTGGGGCTTTTTTTCTGGCTATTGCAAAGGTTTTTTCAAGTTTTTTGTCTTCTATGGCTACTCGTTGGCTTCCAACACCCATACCCACTCCTAACTCTTCAACTGCTTCAGCTATTGTTGCGTTTATTTTGGCTGCTTCTGTGGTTCCTCCCGTAATAGCGCCTATGATCAGTGGTGCGGCAAACCTGTGGTTAAAAACGGTTGTGGATAAGTCTATTTTCTGTTTGTCAATTTCTGGTAACGCCTTATGAATGAAATAGACATCCTCGAAGCCTGTTGTGACTTTCCTCGCTTCGACATTCTTGCTTAAAGAGATTCTAATATGGTCCGCTTTACGTTTTCTTGTTTCTTTAGTCAACTCTACCCCTTCTCTATTAGGGTGCCTTTCACTTTTTCTCGTTTAAGTGCCTTGTAAATATAATTTGGCTTTGTGGCATTTACAATTGTTACCGGAATTCCCTTTTCTATAGCTGGTAAAAGCTCGGCTATCTTGCCGAACATGCCGCCTGTAACATCACATGCTGTCGGCTTGCCGAGTTTTCCTCGGAGTTTTTTAAGTTCTTCTAATGTAAAGTGCTTGAACATTTTTGCAGTTTTCTCAACTTTTGGGTCGGCGTCGTATAATCCATCGACGTCAACGCCCATTATGATTCGTTCTGCGTTTAACCTTGTGGCAATATATGAGACAAGCTGGTCGCCGGACAATATTGTAAAGCCCAATTCTGTATCTAAAACCGCATCGCCATACATAACGGGCAAAAACCCCAACTTTAACAGCATTTTTAATAGGTTTTCTTCAAAACCATGGATTCTTTCCTTTTTTGTTATTATGCACGAGGAGGGTGTTATGCTTACTGCCGGTATGTTGTGCCAAATTAATGCGTCCATGAATAAACCATTAAGTACTGTCATGACATGATGTGTTTCTGCAAAGCCGATTCTCTGGTTTTCTTCTTTAAATCCAGCGGTTATGGCGTATTGTCGAGCGAGCGGGTGTCCAAAGCTTCCTCCACCGTGAATAATTATCAAATTCTGAACGTTTGCATTCTGTATTTCCTCTGCTAAGCGGCTTATGTCTTGCATTCGCGCCGTAAGTTCTCCGCTTTTGTCTGTAATCACTGAGCCGCCAATTTTCAAAATCGTAGGCTTAAGTTCGCTCAATCTTAACACCCTCATCTGTTTTCTTCGCTATGAACGGTCTTCCGCCGACCCTTTGAATAGCTTCTAAAACCTGTTCAAGCCTTTCGTTTCTTGTTAGCGCTATCATACATCCGCCACCGCCAGCACCGGTTAGTTTTGCACCTAAAGCTCCGGCTTTTCGCGCAGCGTTTATGAGCCATTCTAGGGATTCGTCTGAAACTCCTGCTCCATAGAGCAACGCGTGGTTGATATTCATCAAATCTCCAAGAGTTTCCAAATCATTTTCCTTGAGGGCTTCTATGGCCCTTAAAACAATCTCACGAGCTGCCCACATTATGGGTTCCACGACTCGCGGATACTTTTCCTTTACATCTCGCACTTTTTCAACTTGAACGCGTGTAGACCTTTCGACGCCAGTGTCTCCTATAACGAGTGGAATATCAGTCTTAACGTCTAACGGCTTAAATCCGGTGTCAATCTGAAACAAAAGTGTCCCGCCAAAGGTTGAAATTGCCGGATCTATTCCAGATGGAGTGCCGTGCACGATTCTCTCCGCTTCGTACGTTATGCTGAAAACGTCTTCATTTGACATTTCAACGTTTAGAAGCGCACCCACGGCAACTGTTACGGCTGCTGCTACGGCTGCTGACGATCCCAAACCAGCAGCAACAGGAACCGTCGAGTTGATTTCAATGTCTAACCCGACATTTTCGCCGTGTTTTTCTAAAACTTTCTCAACAACCAATTTGATTGGTTCAAATTTTGATTTCGCTTCCTTCGCATCGCCTTGTCCAATTTTAAAGTTTTCGTTTTCGAAGTATCCTGCGAGGTTAAGGTTTACTGAACGTAGATAGAGACGCTTATCGTTGCGGGCTTCTGCTTTTGCATAGGCTCTTTTGTCTATGGCTAAAACTATGGCTGGTTCGCCGTAGACTACGAAGTGTTCTCCAAAAAGTATTACTTTAGCGGGAGCTGAGGCCACGACCCCCATTCTACATCACTGTTTTGTCAAACAGACGGCGGCATACCCGACCACACTCGAGTAGTCGCCAATTACATCTCCACTGGTTTTATAACATAACACTTTTGCCTCTTTGGCTCCCAAAATCTTCGCGCCAGTGATTAATGCGGCTATTGGTCCATATCCACATGCGCTGATATGCTGTGTCTCAATAGTTGAATATAACTTAGCTTCGTCCATCGCTTCTACTGCTTCGAGGGCAACTTTGTCCTTTTTCGCTGCCCTTTCTTGCGGTTCATAATGCGTCATGTCCGAAGAGGCTATAATGACTGCGTTTTTCTCAGCTAAAACTTTGGCAACGGCTTGTCCAACTTCCTTGGCTGAGGATAAATCCTGCATTAAAAAGCAAATGGGTACAATTTTGAATTCTGGACCATAAAGATACTGGAGAAAAGGAAGTTGAACCTCAATCGAGTGTTCAAACCGGTGGGCTGAATCATCAACATCAACTATACGTGATTCATGGACAATCCGGTTGGCTGTTTCACTGTCCACCTCAACATCTCCTAAAGGTGTGCGCCAAAAACCTTCATTCATAATAGCCAAAGCGCTTCCATAACCCGTATGATTTGGACCGAAAATGACCGCAACATCCGGTTTACCGTCTAAAGCCAGCTTATAATAGGCGTGGGCTGCCACGGGACCGGAAAACATGTAACCTGCATGTGGACAAACTAAACCCACAACTTGTCTCGGACCAGCCTTAACAATTTCTGGAATTTTTCTCGGTCCAAGCTCGTGGAGGAAACAGTTTTCTATTTGTTTCTTTAGTGATTCGGCGTTTCCTTCGTAGAAGTCTCCGGCTTGAGTTGGACGCCGAACCTTCGCCATTCTTTTAGGTTTCCTCCTCTTCCTTCAAAATCTTAGCCTCGAAATCCTCAATGGTTAAAGGCAGATCCTTGTCCATGGGCAGTTCGCCTCTCTCCCGCAATATTTGCCGTGCCAAAAGCCAGTAAACAACAGCCAAGGCTCGCCTACCCTTATTATTTGTAGGTATAACCAAGTCTACTCCAGAGAATTCGTTGTCCGTGCTGCATAGAACCACTACAGGTATACCCACTGAAGATGCTTCTTTGACCGCTTGAGAGTCTGCCCTTGGGTCAGACACCATCAGCACTTCTGGTTCGATGCGATTAGGATACAATGGATTTGATAAAAGCCCTGGAATGAAGCGCCCAGTCACAGGGGTTGCTCCTGTTACTTCGCAGAATTTTCTAACTGGTTCTTGCGCGTAAAGTCTGGCTGCGGCTACAGCGATTTTCGCAGGTTCGAACCTTGCCAGAAATTTGGCGGCTACTCTTATGCGATCGTCCGTCTTTTTAACGTCCAAGACAAATAACCCGTCTGGTCTAACTCGGTATATGAATGGTTCCATGTCCCCTGTTTTCATCCTTGTTCCTATGTGTATTCCTGCAGACAAGAGCGTATCCCTGGGCAGTAGAAGTTCTTCTTCTACAGCCACTGCTGTTGTTTCTTCTTCGGATTTTTCCTCTTCTTTAGTTTCCTTAATTTCTTCATCTTGTGGCAAACAATCATTCTCCCGGAAAGATTTGAATATTAGCCATTTTAGCTCTATCTCCCAAAAACTCCTCTATTCTTATTAACTCATTTATTTTTGCAATTCGTGCTCCTTCAACAACCCCTGTCTTTATTATTGGGCATTTGAAAGCTGTAGCCAAGTGGGCTATGTGCCAATCGCATGTATCGCCTGAACGATGTGACATTACAGGTACGTATCCGTTTCTTTTCGCCATTTCGACTGTTTCCCAAGCGTCCGTGAGCGTGCCAACTTGATTCACTTTGATTATGACCGCGTTGGCTGCACGCATTTTTATTCCACGGCTTAACCTTTCATTGTTTGTGACAAAGAGGTCGTCGCCGCAAATCAGGCAGTTTCTAACTTTTTTGGTGAGTTCTGCAAACCCTTCATAGTCTTCTTCACGTAAAGGATCCTCAACGTAGACTAAATGATATTTTTTAATAAACTCCAAAATGAATTCCAATTGCTCGCCCGAATCCCGCTTTTTTCCTTCCCTTTGATAAATATAAGCTTCCTCCTTATCATTCCATAGGGAGGATGCTGCAACGTCAATGCCGAAACCACATTCAAAACCTAAATCGTTACCAACTTCTTCAGATGCTTTAGCCAAAACTTCGAGCGCGTCTAAATCTCCAACATTTGCAACCCAAGCTCCCTCGTCGCTTCTTCCGCCGCTGAAAAGTTTATCCTTCTTTTTCAGAATGATGCCAATTCTTCTATGAATTTGAGCATTGGCTGCAGCGGCTTCGGAGAAGGTTTCAGCTCCGTGTGGTAGAGCCAGAAACTCTTGAATATCAGGGGATTTTCCAGTTGTGTGTTTTCCACCGCTCACCGTGTTTCCAAGTGGATATGGTAGCTTGTGGGCAGCTTGTCCTCCTAAGTATTGAAAGAGAAGTAATCCATAAGAATTTGCAGCTGCCTCCGCATTGGCCAGTGAGATGGCGAAGGCTGTGTTTCCCCCTATAACTCTGAAATCCTTTGAGCCATCGATTTCATGCAGCGTCTTGTCGATTTCCTCTTGAAAATCAGCGTTTAATCCAACAAGTTCCGGAGCTAGAAGTTCTTCAACTTTTTTTAATGCTTGGTCTACTCCACCTTGTGGATAATAGACCGCTTCAGCCTTTCCACGGCTTTCTCCAGCAGGGGCAGAGGCCCTTCCAAAACCTGAAGTTGTTACGATGTCAACTTCTATGGTTTCTCCTCCTCGGTTGTTGAAAACTTTTCTGGCAACTATGTCCTCAATAACTGTTGACATGGTTTTCTCCTTTTTGTTGCGCTAATAGTAGTTTCTTGCCTCTTTTCGTTTTTCAGCTTCTTCGTAGAAGCGTAGAACTTCATCGATGATTTCCACATGCGACAGTAGCATGCGCCTGCAACAGTATCGTTTGATTCTTAAGCTGTCTAAGACTTCGCCTGCTCTCTCTCCTGCTTTAACCTTTCTAGCGAATTCTTCCCACTTGTCTCCAATCAGTTTGCCACAGGTGAAACATCTTACCGGTATGATCGTTTGAATTCATCCTCCTTATCTGTAACTTTTCTGATCTCTAGCCCGTGCTCCTGGTCCTCCGAACTTTTTGGGTTCTTTCCTCCTAGAGTCTCCAACAATCATTGTTCTGTCATATTCAACGAAAACCGTGCGTAAATGTGCGCTTTTTGTCCACTTTAACAAGGCGTTTGCGACAGCCATTCTTGTGGCTTCTGCCTGTCCCATATACCCTCCTCCTGAAACCTTTATGTCTATGTCCAACTGCTTCCAAACATCATCTCCAGCTTGTATCAGCGGCTCCATGATTTTCTCACGTGCAATTTCAGGCTCGAAAATTTCTAGGGGGATTCTGTTTATGTGTATTCTTCCGATTCCGGGCTTAACAACTGCCCGTGCTGTGGCTGTTTTTCTTTTTCCACTAACAACTAGAACCTTTTTCGCTGGCATAATTATTCACCTGGATTCCACCCTATTTCTTTCGCGAATTCGTCAACTGTAAAGTATGGGCATGTTAACTTTTTGGCTTCGGCATGTATGAGAGTTTCCATTTTTTGTTCTTTAAGCTCGTCTGGTATTCCAATAAAGACTTTAAGCCTTTTGTAGGATTGTTTGCCTTTTGGTCGTTTATATGGAAGCATTCCTCTCACGGTTTTTCTCACTATTCTGTCAGGTCTTGTATAATGAAATGGACCCATTCTTGGATGCCCTACTTCCAGAAATTCTTTAGCCTCCATTACTTTGCTTTTCCTTTTTCCCGAAAGCACAGCCTTTTCAGCATTTACAATTATTATCTCTTCACCGTTTAGCAATCGTTTGGCAATCATGCTTGCCATTCTACCCAGAATGAGTCCATCCGCATTTATTACGGTGGCTGGTTTGCCTGTTACCTGCATTTTCTCACCCAATTATCTTAACATTCGAGCCTTTCGGATTCTTCTTGAATAAGTCGAAAAAGGACACGCATTTGCCCCTCCTAGCCTTTATTTTCTCCTTTGCCTTTTCAGAGAAAGCGAAGGCTGCCACCGTTATTGGATGGTTTATTTCTCCTGCCCCCAACACCTTGCCCGGAACCACTACAACTTCATTCTTTTGCGTATATCTGTTTAAGCGGCTTAAGTTCACAGATATGCGTTTTCTACGCGGTTTAGCCAAACGTTCAGCGACATCCCGCCAAATCTCAGCCTTGTTTTCTCTGCTTTGCTTCCTTAGGAAACGAACAAGCTGTATAAGCTCCGGATTTGTCGTTTTAACTTTCCTCACCCTTTTTCACCTTGATTTGACTTTCGAATTCTTTTAATTGTTTATCCAATATTTTAATGGCTTCTCTCATTATCCTTTCAGGAGGAAGCGCGCCTGTAGATTCAAGACCCAATATAAATGTGTTTACTTCCCAGCCGACTTCTATTGCTGGAGGATTTTGTGGGCAAGCCTCAACACAGTCTTGGCAGAGGGTGCAAGCCATCAGATCACGAACTTCTATCTTGTTGTCAGTCTTGACCAGAACTTTTCTTGGGCAAATCTCTACGCACTTTCCACAAGCATCGCAACGTTTACTGGAAATTTCTATTTTCGGGAAATATTTGTATGTACACATTGAAACTGGCTGCCACTTCGCGTGGTTCTTTCCTTTCCCAAGTCTTGCATAAGCTTCAAGCTTCAGTCTTTGTTCCTTCGCAAGTTTTATTATGGGAATTCTTTCGCTCACTGGTACAATGTCCGGGTTTTCCGAGGTCAACTCGCCCGAATAAACTGTTCTTGTTCCTTCCTTTGCTTCTGTGTCTAGTGTAAGTGTGACTCTGCAAAGGTTGCATCCAAATTCGCTTTTACACGGGCATTCTTCAGGTAAGTTATAACTATCTAGATCAGTTTTAAGGGGAATAAGTCCAAGCCTGTGTGCTATAATTTCGTCCTGTAGTATGGAAGAGTTCTCGATTATCACAACTTCATCTATAGCCATGCATGGAGCTTCAGAAATTACTATCCTTCGTAAGGCGTTCATAAACGGAACGTCAACTCCGCGAATGATTAAACGTATGCTGTTATCGTCTTTTTCAAGCACCTCTACTTCCACTTATTTGACACTCCATTATACCGTACGGTAGCAACTGTGCCGTTCAATAGAATACTAGTGCATTATTTCAATTTTTCTATTAGAAAAAGAACAACATGAATTTACTAGACTCTTCTTCCCCTTCTGCCGCCTGGTCTTCGCGTACCATCGTGCGGGATGGGTGTAACTTCTTCGATGCGTCCTATGCGGAAACCAGCCCTTGCTAAGCCTCTTATAGCTGCTTGTGCACCTGGACCTGGGGTTCTTGGACCCGATCCTCCTGGGGCCCTTACTTTTATGTGTATGGCCGTTACTCCCTTGTCTTTGGCTATTTCTGCTGATGCTGTGGCTGCTCGCATGGCTGCATACGGTGAAGATCCCATTCTGTCTGCTTTTACAAACATTCCTCCGGATGTTCTGGCTATTGTCTCCGCACCTGAAATGTCTGTTACGTGAACTATTGTGTTGTTGTAAGAGCTGTAAACGTGGACTACTGCCCATCTTTCGGTTTTTTTGCTGGCGCCGCTCACTCTTCTTCCTCCGCTTGTTCTCGCCCCGATTCTGCTCTGGCGGTGGCCACGACTGCTATTGTTTGACGTAGAGGATGATTTGAATTTGCAAGCGAGCTTTGAGGTGCATATGTTATTTGGTTTTCTTCTTCTTTTGTTACAAGGAAGCCTGGCACTGTAACTCGTTGTTTTCCTATCGCCATGTGTCCATGAGTTATCAGTTGACGAGCTTGGTGGATTGTTTTAGCTAAGCCCTTACGGAAAACGATTGTTTGAAGTCTGCGTTCAAGGATGTCTTCTATCGTTAAGTCTAAGACATTGTCTAAAACTGCCGTTTCATGGAGGATACCGAGTTTTTTTAACCGTGCTAGTAGTTCCCCCTCCATTTTTCTGCGCTCTTCAGGCGACTTGCCTATGAGCGAGCGAGCTATGCTCCTAAACTTTGAAAGCATTGTTTCATACAGCCATAATTCGTGCTTGTTTCTCAAACCGTACTGGCCTAAAAGTTTGAGTTCTTCTTGCAGGACATCGGTTCGCCATGGGAAGCGTGGAGTTTCATATTTTTTCCTTTGCTTCTTTGGGTCGCCCATAACTACTTACTCTCCACACCCGGTCTCATTATTGCTTTCTTTTTGACCCCGAGGGCTTTTCCTGCTCTTCCAGTGGTTTTGGTTCTTTGTCCACGCACTTTCAATCCGTAAGCGTGACGATATCCCCGCCATGATTTTATCTCTTTCATCTGTTCTATGTCCATTTTCGTTCTTAAAATGAGGTCTGCGCCGATTAGGTGCATGTCCTTTCCTGTTTCTAAGTCCTTTCTTCTGTTTAGAAGCCAGCTCGGGAGCCCGTACCTTGCTGGTTCCTTTATTATTTCCTCTATTTTTTCAACATCTGCTTCTGTCAGAAAACCCGCTCTTGTATCCGGATTTATTCCAGCTTTCTTTAATATCGCGTTTGCAAGCTTTAGGCTTATTCCTTTAATTTTTGTCAGGGCGTAAGATGCTTTTTGAGTGCCGTCTACGTCCGTGTCTGTTACTCGAAGTATATGGCGGAATTCCGCTGACATTTATCGCCATCCATTCTTGATTAAAGCTAACAACGAAATAAACCATACTTTATTTAAACCTTACTGGTAATAGTTGGGTAGATGTTGTCAACGCGCACAGATGAAATCGTTGTTCAAAATCTGTATTGTTTGAAGGTCACCCTTTATTGGAACGCTTCAATCCTGCAAGTTGTAAGCGTAGACTCTCGGTTAGGCCTTGAATCGCATCCCAATGGGGTTCTTCATGAGCTTCAGTCAGCACCGACTTTTGTCGCAGAGAACAATGTAACTCAACAACTAGGAAAGTGTGTTCTTGCAGCCACATCTGTTGCTCCTGCCCCATCTTTTAACGGTAACGGAAACATTGTCAGAATCGCCTTTGATGCAATTAATTCTGGAGATACCAAACTCGATTTAGAAACCCTGCTTTACGACCGTCCTCCGCCATCAGGCATATCCATGCCAATTGATCACACACTAAGTGATGGTTTCGTTAGCGTAATAGTGCCAGAAATTTCAAGCACCGCTATTCTCATCGTTCTTATGGTTCTTGTGACGTTAGTAGTTGCTCTCTCTAAGAAGATTCAAGAACACTCTAGCGATTAAATGTATACATTCAAGAGCGTGCTTTAATGAGTGGAGTGGTTCTTGAGGATATGGTTGCTGAAGCTTTTAAGAAGAAAGGCTACATTGTTTTCACTCGTAGGAATCATTGTGATGTTTTGGCTGTCAAGTCTGACATGTCTTTGGCTTATTTGGTTGAGTGCAAAGATTACGCCTTATCCCGTAAGCAACAAGTGCTGGCTGTGAGGGAGCTTAACCGCAATTACACGCGTGCCTTGGAGCTTCTCATACAGCAGCGCCTGTGTCCAGAGAAGGTTTTGAAGGTCTTAGTTGCTAAAGGATTTGCATATCACGCCCGGGGGATACTGCAGTACACTCCTGAAACTTTCATCCGACACGTTTCTTCGTGAGCTTCAGCTATAGCTTCTTTTCATAAACTATGTCTATCGAGTCAGGCAGCTTAAAACCAAGCTTTTCCAACGCCATTGTTATTGGTTTGAGGTTGCATGTGAACCCGTAAATCTTTTTAACGCCTAAAGCGAAACAGTGACTTTTAAGAAATTTTATCATATCAAACACTGCGCCGTAGTTCCCGTCCACATAGCATGTTTGCATTGTATCTGCGCGCCACTCCCGCGCTGTTGTATCGTCAATCAGCGTTAAGCCATCTACATTGCCTTCCTCGTTTTCATGTAATATTGCCTTTCTTTGCTCGATAAACCGTTTAAGTTCCTGTTTTTCTAGGGAAAACCATTGAAATATGACAGCGTATAAGCCCGCAGCTTTGCGGTATGTTTCTGAGTTTTGTAGATAATTCCATATGGCTTCTGTTTCACTTTTTTCTGCGCATCTTGAGTTTCTGCTCTGTTCCTTCGCTACATTTTCTGTCACCATTTCAACGAATTCTGCTATAGGCTGGAATCCCAGTTTTTGCACAACTATTCGTGCCGCTATGTTGTCTGATTCTGTTACAAGTCTTGCCACTTTTGCGCCCTTTCGTTTGGCGTATTCTAAACATTTTTTTGTTATGGCTTTGGCGACTCCTATCCGCCTAAAGTTTGGGTCGGTTCTTGCTCCTCTTAACCATACTTCACGCGGTTTGTTTATGCTTAAGTGGGCTATTCCAACAGGTACTCCATCGATGGTGGCGACAAATAATCTGCTGTTTTCTTCTTTAAGCCATCTATCCCAAACCTTCGGTATGTAATCTCCCCAGCTCCAAGTTTTCTCGCAGAACTTGAATACTGCCGCTCGGTCAGAACTACGGGCTTTCCGGACATGAATTTCTGACATCGCTTCTCCTCTCCTCATATTTGCATGAAAATGCACAGCACGCTTAATAGTTTCCCCCCTGCAAATTCGCTTTTTATGTCTTCACGTTTGAGCTTGTAAATGACTACGGACTGCAAACTTGAAATGCTTGTTGAATACGAGGTTCAATCTCTATTTACTACCTTCTGCTGTCTTTTTCAGGTTTGCAAGTATTGCCTCATTATCTGCTAAAATTCTGTCATAGATCTTAATCTCGTATCGACTTCGCACTTCGGCGTTAAGATTCTCTAATTTGCCAAGTTCATCGGTCGTGAGGTTACTACTTTTACCGATAACGACTAAGCCTCTCGCATTGTCAGTACTTATATTCGGGCAATCTCGCTTTCTGAGAAACTCTTTCCATTCAATTGCCCATTTTAAGTAATCTCTAATTTGCTGTTGTGCATGTGAAAGCTCACCTGTGGGGTCTCCTTCCTTGTTGAACAACCTGTCGCCTGGTTTTTCTATCTCCACGATTAAATAATTTGAGTCATGAAGAAGCAACAGGAAATCTGGGAAATGTTCTCCTCCAAAAGACTTCTTAGGCATGACAACTTTCACCTTCGGGTCAAGAAAAACTGGGTTTTCCTCGAAGAATTTCTGAAACTCCTTCTCTTCGACATCTTTGTTAATTAGCTCTTTGTATTCTTCAATCTTTTCTGCATATTCATTTAAATCCATCTTTTGTGTAGCGGCAAGCTTTATTTCTTGTTGCTTGGTTACTTCCGCAGCAATATTCAACTGCTCAATTATTGGCTGAACAAAAGGTGCTCTTTTTTGGTCATATTCTGCAACAGAAACAAGCATGTCTTTGGCACGAATTATAGCACCATAGGCTGAAACTGTAGAACCTGAAACAGCAACTGTGCCAGAATAGTTTGTTACAAGATAAGGGCTACCTGAAATTAAGTCCACGTAGCCGCACTTTGGGCAAGGCCCTGTCCAATTATTGCTTAGGTTGGTTCCACATTTCTTGCAAATAATAGGCATTTTTTTTCACTGTCCTCTACATTGTGGTTAAAGTCTTAAAAATCCTTTGAGTCTTTCAACCAGTATGTGCTACTAAGCATCCGTAAACAGTTGAACTTAACCCATGCTCGATACGTGCGCATTTTCTCTCAGTTTTTCTGACACTGTTCTTTTGACTTGGTTCTTTTCGCCAAGATTCCTTAAATTTGGCTTCTTTCCCTGATTCTTCTTGGGGCGCCAGAGTCTGTTTGGCAAGCGTTTCCGTTGATGATGTGCGCGACGTGGTTAATGTTAGCTCAGCTGAGGTTCCAGACGCCAAGGTTTTGAAGATGGTTAAGCGGGCTGAGGTCACGCTTGGATTAGAAACTAGTAGAGAAACGATTACATCAGAAAGTCTAAGGTAGCGTATTATGGCTTTTTCACAGAGTGCACCATGCGATTGCCGACACAACTTTCAGAAAATGACAAAAAGCGTTTGACGGATAAGAATGCAGGGAAACACCCGCAGAAGCTTCCTAACGTGGTACGCTGTAGGTATTTGCGGAAGTTTGCTTTTGACAAGATAGTTGAGCTGGATATTTCAGAGAGCGTGGCGGATTTCATTGAAGGTAGGGTTCCAACGCGGATAGGTGCCAAGCATTATATGGCTTTAGCAAGGCAAGCAGACCAGAAGTATGGAAGATATGCCGATCACGTTACGCAGCTTAGGCAAAAGGCTGGGTTACTAACAGCCTAAAACTCCTTTTTTTCTTTACTTGAGGACGGGTAAACTTTTGTTTGTGTTATGAAGCCTGGGATGCGAAGCATTTTAGCCCGTTATTCCATGGCTAGAAAAGTTGAGAAGGACACGATCGTAGAAGCTTAGAAAATGCCTTAAGTGGATTCTGCACATTGTATGAGGCTTCTGTTTCTTATCACTTTTCAAACAATAAAAAGAGGGAAGATAGATGTGAGTGTCTCATTGCTTCTTCTTTCCACGCTTTACACGCTTAACATAGACGGCTGTTACAGCTGTTGCGACAAGGATTGTTGAGGCTAAACCAATGTAGGGAGCCAACAAAGTAGTAGGCTTGTCAACAGGAATATCTATAGAAACAGAAAAGCCGCCGACTGCGTAGGAATATCTTTCAAAGGTACCCTCCGAAACAGGATCCCAAAAAACCCTGTATCTGTATACTCCCGGGGTGCCGCATCCTCTATAGACCGTGACCTCAACGGTTTCGCCAGGTTTGACTTCTCGTGGGGCAAAAACCACCGCATCCACTACACCATCAGGACGTGTCACCTCCCAACCATAGACCTCAATTGGCATAGGCCCAGTGTTTGTAATTGTGATAGTAGCTGGAGTATTTACTGGTGCCACACGGGGAGCAGCATCCGTAGTGGCAGATTTTAGCAATGCTGCCTGTTCATGGGTTAGTTCTATCATATACAGGTCTCGTGCTCCTTCGATAGAGTCATCGTCTATTACATCAAAGGCAGGGCCCGTTCTTTGGTTTATAGGATCATTCGGGCCTGAGTTTCGCGCACCAATCATTACGTCGTCATAGTCGTTCTGGTCTTGCAAGCCGACAGCGTGTCCTGTCTCATGTAACGCTGTTGAAAGGAAGTGATAGTTACCAATTGGTGTCAGAGCCTGTGCACCATAAAACCAAGGAACTGGTGGAGTACTATCGAACACTATTGTTACAGGTGCGCCATTAGGCCTATCCCAACGAAGTTCACCAGGGGCAGGGTCTGCGGGACTTGTCTCTCCGAGAAAATCTATGTTGTGCCAGTGGATTGTTATTTCTGCTGCTGCATCTGAGGCCACTTCTGTAAAATGCAGTCCAACTACATGACCAGGTCTATCAGAAACAATGGCACTCCACTGACTGAAAGCATTTCTTATTGCTACTTGAGCTGCGGCTGGCCAAGCGCCACCAGTGGGATCAGGATCATTACCACCAACATTATGAAAACGATAGCGTGGAATATGATCTGGGCCGCCGCCAAGATTCGGAAATTCGTTAATGAACCCGTGTCCTCTATCAAAGCCTCCTACCCAGTCAAGACGGAGTTGACGGCAATCCCAAACCTTATTTGCATCGTATATTGGGTCGTTATCAAAACTCCTGTCAAGACGGTGATTGTGGGCACCAACTCCAGTTACATCGCCCCAATGCACAGTAGCTGCAATATGTGGATGAACTGGATCGTGTGTCGGTATTGCAAGAACGCTGCTGGCTGAAAAGCTTAGAAGCAACACAATAAGAGACAGCATAGAAACTATCTTTCTCATTTTATCGTTCTCCCTTCTCCTTTCTCAGCACTTATATTTTGTATGTGCCGTGGATATATAAATTGTGAAACTTTTTTCTATGCATACCTCATTGGTAATGATGGCTTAATGGCTTTCTTAATGCAGTATTCCACGTCAACCGATAAATAAAACTGTAGAGAGAATAATTACGGAACGTATATCTAAGACTGGCGTCTCTTCCAAAACAGGTAAACCTTTGTTTGCATCAAGAAGCCGCATGCTTTTATTGATATCCAATTTGCGCCAAAATTTTCACCCAAATTGGTCTGCTCTTTTGTCCAAACCAAGAAAAGGTGGACTGATGTATTTCAACGAGCGCAAGTAGACATCTCCCATTATACTACAGAACGGAATAATAAGTCATAAATCGTAATATAGGTTAAATCTTTTAAAGGATCTAAGCTATAATCAGAAAGCAGAAATGGATAGGTAGATGAATAATGGTGAAGAGTGGAGAAGAGGAGAAGATTAAACGCATCCTAAAAGGCCCCAAACTGGCGCCCATAAAGGCTATGCTTGAAAAGGACCACGCCATAGACTGCATCTTTTTACTCTACATGAACCGTGGAAAATGGAAAGAAGCCAAAGAGTTCATGCGGGAGAATGGCTTGACCCTCAGCGACGGCACCTTCAGAGCAAGAATGATTGAAATCGAAGATCTAGGCTTAGCAAAAGCTGAACGCATAGACCCCCTAAAGCGATACTACGTAAAAACTGAATTCGGCGAAAAAGTCGCAGAACTTCTACTAGAGCTTTTTGACAAACTAGGCCCATAAACCTCTAAACATAATGCCTCCAGTTGTTCTACAGTTACCTTTTTAATCGTTTTTTAGACGTTAGGCTCATAACTTGTTTTTGGTTTTTTGTAGTTTTGTTTTACAAATGATTAATATGGTGTATTGAGTCGTAAGACTTAAATCCATTGCCTCCACTAACATACACGTGAACCTCAAAAGGAGGGATAGAAAAGAAAATGAAAATATTGAAGAGTAAGAAAGCCCTAAGCCCCGTAGTCGCGTCAATCATACTCATCGCTGTAACAGTTGCAGTCAGCATAGCCGTAGCAGCATGGATGGGAGCTCTGTCGTTCTCATTCATGGGATACGAAAGACTAGACATCACAAAAATAGAGTGGACTCCAAACACATCATTCAAGATCACTGTGAACAACACAGGAACCAAAGACTTAACCATAGATCGTATTGAAGTAAACTATGCGAAAGTTACCAATGTAAACCCGGCTACGCCGAACGTGTTAAAGACAGGCACTGCAGTTACTTATATGGTTACACAGGCATACACGAATGGAACTAGCTATGACATTTCAGTGGTAAGCTCAAGCGGCTACAAGTTTACAGACAACTTCGTTGGCGGTCAAAACGAAGGCTAAGCTCGTCATAAATCTCCTACGTTTTGAGAATGGGGGTAGGGAAGAATAACACTCCCCAATTTCCATCTCTTGTTTCCTATTTGGAGGTACTAAAAAATGGTAGTAGAAATAAAAGAATACGCTTCAGCAGAAGAAATAGCCGAAACCCTTGAAAAGGGAATATCTGAAACGAAAAGCACGCTAGGCGAGTATCTGCGCCGGCTAGACGACATTAGAGCCCTAGCTGAAAAATCCAAGAAAATCCGTGAAGTTGTTATGAAACTGGCGGGCAAGAAGGCTTTAACCGAAAGCCTAGGAGAAATCTCAATTGGGACCTTAAGCATCGTATTGGATGCCAACCCATTCCACGAACTAACAGCCATAGAAGAGGTTGTGAGAAGCCACCAAGAAAGGCTTTTAGTTCTGCAGAAAGCCCGTGAAGCACTGAAATGGCTGGATCAGCTTGGAGACACTGAAGGTCTAAAGTATCTCGTAGTAGAAAATGACGGTGTCCCAGAGCGTATACTCTTCAAAATATCTTAAAAGGCCTTATGGAAGTGAGAGCTATGGATAATGAAGTTTACTCCTCTGCCCTAAAAAACACTCTGAACGAAATCCGAAACGTATGTCCAGACATAACCAACACTTTCATGTTTAGGGAAGACGGCGAAACGATAGCCGGAGACGAAAACATCCCTGAGAAGACGATGGTGCATGGTGTAGATGCCTTTGACGGCATATTAGAGAAGGCTAAAGCTATAGGTGGTGTTGAAGGAATAACCTTTGAAGGCAGCAACGGTAGAATAACTGTTTCCCATGTAGACGACTTTTACCTAGTTACAGTTACTTCGAGAAAAGCAGACATGAACTATGTGAACACGGTAACTCGGGTCTTGGTTCCAACAGTTCTAAAGTTGCTAGAGAAAATCTCCCCTACCCCCCTCAAAAACAACCCCCCTCTAACCAAAATGGAGCCTGAAATTTCAAAAGTTAAGAAATTTGAAGAGCCCCTGGCGGAGCCTCTTGAAGAAACTATAATGGAAAAACCCAAGGAAACCATGAAGCCTGGCACTAAACCTGAACCATCGCTTCCGGAGCCTCCTGTAAACCAGCTTATAGTCGAAAACCTTGGTGGTCTACTGGTTCCATCTGATACTATACGTATCGACGGCGAAACACTATCACAATGGGAAGAGCTCTATGAAGGTAGAAAAATCGGGGAAGTTGAAATAGAAACATTTGATGGAAAAACCACACGATGCAAGGTAAAACCCATCAAAGATTCAAAATATGAGGGGAAAGGTATCATACAGATGCCTGAAAAGATACAGCTTACCCTTGAAATTAAGAAAGGTGAACTCGTGAGGGCTAAACCAATAGTTGAATAATGGGGGCTATGTGTCATGGTTAGGAAGAAAAGAGGTTTCGAAGAAGTTGCTGCAGTAACTGAACCAGTAGCTGTTGAGGGGACGGCATCTATGAACAATATACGGACAAGTCTCGAAGAAATCAAGACGTACGTTGGGGTTATTGGCTATATTCTCAGAAACTCCACTTCTGCGGCAATAGACCTTAAGGACCCAACAAAAATAATCGACTACGCCATTCTTTCATCCTCAGCCTTCGATGCAAGTGAAGAACTTTCAGAGCTTTTCAATCTAGGCCAAGTCAAGGACATCGTTGTCGAAGGTAAAGAAATCAAAGTGCTTTCTTTAACTATTGGCGAAAATAGAATAAGCATTTTCATAGAAAGAGATGCTGACTGCGAGAAGATTTTAAGAAAACTGCATACGCCTTAAGAATAAATCAATCAAATATTTTTTATTTTTCGAAAATGTTTTTCTTCAAATGATTACAGTCTGTTTTCAGAACGTTTAAATCTACGTTTTTGTTAGTATTTTTTGGGAGAAGGGGGCTTCAGCAGCTCTTTTAAGGGCTGAGTTGATGAGCTTGTTGGTTGAAAATAAGAAGCGCAGTAGTAATACCCATCGGGGAAGTTTAGATATTATTGCGGATATTTTAGAAGCCTCCCATGGCGGGACAAGGAAAACCTATTTTATGTATCGCTGCAATTTGAGTTTTAGACAGCTAAAACATTATTTGGGTTTTCTGCTTATGAAGGGTCTTCTCTACAAGGTTCATGAAGATTGCAATCCTGATTCTGGCTTGTTTAAGATTACGGACAAGGGTAAAGAGTTTTTGAAAGCCTATAGAAGTTTGAAAGCTCTTATGCGGTAGTAGTTTGGGTTAGAAATCTTTGAACAGTTTCTTCAAGTTTTATTTTCTTACTTGTTTCGTCTGAAATTATGAAGTTATATTCTTTTAGGAATGCAACAATTTGATGGATCTGGTTTTTACCTAGTTCTGTTTTTTGCTCTATTTCTTCTAGCCAATGCCATTGCCCATCGTTGAGCATCTCTAAGATTTTTGCAATCTTGGACTTCGTTGATGTGTCCTCCGGACTATATTATTGGTTTATGATTTTTTGTTTAAATGTCTTGTGAGGTTGTTTTTCAGAATTTTTTTCTAGAAGATTATGTTTACTTAGCTCATGTAATTGAATGCCTTGACTTGTCGCCAGTACAACGGCAGAACTGTGACAAAACTCACAATCCCAACGTGAAAACCCAACAAACCTTCACAACAACACATCAAAACACCATATATCGATACAACAATGATTTTGTAGATTAATCCGTTTCAGCAAAGGCTTTATCAAAAGCAGTGATATAGGACAATGGAGAACACGCCAAATGGCAAGGCAAGCCAGCTGGTTGCAGATCCTTATCCAATGCAAAAGCAACATTCAGAAACAAATTGCTCCGTTCTTGGAAACACTAGACCTGCCGCAGCCAAACTTGGGCTTAGGGGCTGGCGGAGATCCTATAAAACAGATAGACCTTGCGGCTGAAAACGCCATAATAGAAACTCTGAAAAAGCATAAAATTTCGTTCACGCTAATAAGCGAAGAATCAGGCGTGAAAGAGTGTGGCGAAACTCCTCATGAGCATTTTGTAACAGCTGACCCGATAGATGGCACAACAAACCTTATGAGAGGAATACCCTTCTACGCAACCTCAATCGCAGTCTCCACAAAACCAACCCTAGATACAATATACACAGCTCTGGTAGCAGACCTTTTTCACGACATAGCCTACACTGCACAAAAAGGAAAAGGCGCCTACCGTAACAATCAGAAGATAACGCCATCAAGAAACACATCATTGGAGGACGCGGTGATAGGCATAGACTTAAACACTTACAAAGTCGCAGAGATAGCTCCACAACTAACAGGCGTAATACAAAAGACAAAACACATACGTCATCTCGGAGCAAATGCCCTAGAACTATGTTACGTGGCAGACGGAACAACAGACGCCTTTATAGACATACGTGGCAAACTTCGCGCAACAGATATGGCAGCAGCATGGCTAATAATAGAAGAAACGGGTGCAATAATAACGACGCCAGAAGGAAAACCACTGAACATTAGACTGGACCCAAAACAAAAAGTAGAATTTATCGCCGCTAGCAACCCAAAAATCCATAAAACCATGCTAAACCTGGTAAAACTCAAAAAGGAAATAAAATGATTATACCATTACCCCCCCATCCAGCTGCCCTAATAAAAATCCAGAAAACACGAGTCATGGTAATAGCTGACTTGCACATAGGATGGGAAATGGCTCTCTCAGAAAAGGGAATACATGTTCCAACGCAAATGCCAAAACTCCTAAAAAAACTAGCAAACCTAATATCCACATACACACCCGAAAGACTGTTGATTTTAGGTGACGTAAAACATACAGTTGCAACAGCTGAAATGGGCGAATGGCACGACATACCAGACTTCTTCGACGAACTAAAAAAGCAGATACAAGACATATGTGTAATCCGCGGCAACCATGACGGAAACCTAGAACCGTTACTGCCGGAAAACATAAGGATCTTGCCTGCGACCGGCATAACGCTAGGGGGAGTCGGCTTTTTCCACGGACATAGATGGCCATCACCAACTCTCCTAAAATGCGAAACACTAGTAATGGGTCATGTCCATCCTGTTGTAGCCTTTCGTGACCCAGCGGGGTTTAGAATAACAAGACAAGTTTGGGTAAAAGCAAACTCCAATAAAATCCAACTGACTCAAGTTCTGTTGCAAAAATATAAGATAAGAATCAAAAAGAATCTGGAAGAAACGTTAATGGAGCATTATGAAGTTAAGCCGAAAACTTCACAGCTTTTCATAATGCCTTCTTTCAACGAGTTCTTGGGAGGAAGACCCTTAAACCAAAGAAAACCGAGCGATAAATCAGATATAGGAAGGATTGTTGGCCCAGTCCTTCGATCGGAAGCAGTTGACATGGACAATGCTGAAGCATACCTGCTGGATGGAACTTTCCTTGGAACCCTAAACCAGCTCAAAATCTTAAGTTAACATATTCAGCATAAAATTTATAGACATGGCGTCATTCACACTAACAAGGTGAGAGAATGCCCCCAGAAAAAGATTATCCAGAATGGTTTAGAAGAAAACGCTATCCTTTCTTCAGAAGCTGGTTCTTTGAAGATATCGACAAAATGTTCGGTGAAATGGAAAAAATGATGGAAGAAGAATTCAAAACTTTCACTTCGCGAGTCCCAAAGGAATATGTTAAGGAACGCAAACTCCCAGACGGTTCAACCGTTCGTGAATGGGGTCCCTTCGTGTACGGCTATAGCGTAAAGATAGGTCCAGATGGAAAACCTGAAATTCGCGAATTTGGAAACGTTAAGCCAAGTCGCTTAGGACCTCAGGTTAAAGAAGAGCGTGAACCCCTTGTGGACGTCATTGAAACAGACGGTGAAGTCCATATCGTAGTGGAACTGCCGGGCGTTGAGAAAAAAGACATAAAATTGCATGGAACAGAAGAAACCCTTACCATATCGGTTGATACTCCACAGCGCAAATACTACAAAGAGGTCACATTACCAGCAAAAGTGAAAGTGAAAGAAGCCAAAACAGAGTATAAAAACGGAGTTTTAGAAATTACACTATCAAAAATCAAGGAAGAAAAGAAACCGAAAGGCGAACAAATAAGCATAGACTAACATATCCCATCTTTTTCCAGTCAGTCATCCCACTCCAAAAGAGCCTGTGCGCAGATGGACGAAAAATCAGAAATTGAGGTACTAAACACTATAAGCCAGGAAGCAAAAACAGAGGGCAAGTTAACTGGCAAGAACCTTACAAAGCTTTACGAGATTTTTGGTCCAAGGTTCACAAAGGCTTTCGAAGCCTTAAAAGAAAATCGTGTAAAAAAGTATGTTTTCAAGCCGAGCAGTAGAATCGTCTGGATAGTTGTTGGAAAGGAGCGCGATTATTTAGTAATGCCTGAGGCTGAGTTCTGTTCGTGCGACGACTTTTACTTTCGGGTTCTAGACAAGGAAGTACACTTATGCTATCACCTAATTGCGCAAAAACTAGCCAACATTTTAGAATGGTATGGAACTATAGAGGAGCACGACGAACTTTACGACTCGCTAATGGTGGAGTGGAAAAAACCAACTCCTTAAATATTTAAACTCAGAAATAGAAGGTAAAAGGGAAGTTTCCATGGACATAGGAGCATACTTCGAAACACTCAAGTATTTCCTCATGACCGCATCATTCGTGGCCTTGGTTCTAATATTTTTATATGTGATTTACGGAAAAGAGGAAAAAGCAGAGTAAAAGCCTAAACAACTGCCCTCTTGATTCGCCTATGCATTACTAGGAACATTATGATGCTTAAGACTGCAAGAATAATAGCAAATAGAATCATCCATGTGGCTTCTGGACCAGCGCCCACAACTATTGGAACCGGTCCTATAAATATAAGTGTGCCAAAACTTGCTGAGCCACGACCATAAATTATCGCGGCAACCATCAAGATTATGATTCCTATGAACATTATGAAAAAACCTATAATGAGTAGTATTAGGAATTTTTGAAATTTGCCCGGCTCCTCGTTTGCGGACTTTGCGATTATGTTGCTGATTGCCATAGCAGAGGCTCACCTGAACACTAAGTAGAATATCACCATTAATACGACAAGAAGTATTGTAAGCGCTATCGAAAGCAATAAAACCGTTTTGATCGATTCTTTGTCTGTTCCAAAAACTATTGGAAAAGGCCCAATTATTATAGCTCCGCCACCTCTGGCTTTCCCCACTCCTTTGACGCTTGAGATGAAGAGCAAAAGGATTGCAACTAGGATAACAAGCATTCCAGCGAATATCAAGGCGACGCCTAAACCGTAAAGTGTTTCCGCATTCACCACTTTATTGAGCTCCGCTTGGCACATTTAAAAGTCGCTAATAGCTTTTAATAAGCTTTATAGCCATTCGTTACCTTCATCTTCAGAGGTATTGAAGCTGAAATGGCGACTGAAAGAATAATTGAGCAGATACTTTCAAGACATTCGGAAATTTCAAGGAAGGAGCTTCTGGAAAGACTAGAGAGGGAAAAAAGGAAAACGGGCGGTTTTATTTCAGACGAGACTCTCATGCGAACAATTGCGGCAGAGTTTGGCGTTGAAATTCCGCTGAACGAGGCTTTAACGCCTACACTTTCAATAAGAGACTTGGTTCCAAGCTTAAACGACATCACCTTAACTGGGAGGGTTATCGCAGTTTTTCCTTCTAAAACTTTTAAGGGAAATAGAAGTGGAAAAATTGCAAGTTTGCTTATTGCTGACCAAAGCGGCATATTGCGGGTTGTTTTGTGGAATGATAAGACAAGCATCATAGAATCTGGCGAAATAAAGGCTGAGCAGATAATACGCTTTTCTCACGGGTACACACGAGAAGATCGTAGTGGAAGAGTTGAGTTACACATTGGAGATAAGGGTGAAATTGAAATCAACCCAGAATATGTAATGGCAAAAGATTATCCAAATATCAGTAGATTTACAATAAAAATCGGAGAAATAACACAGGTACACAGAAACAAGAAAGTAAACGTTATAGGAACGGTTAAAGAGCTGTTTTCGGCATCTACCTTTCAGAGGCAAGATTCAAGCTCTGGAAAGGTTATGCGGTTCATATTAGATGACGGAACAGGGGAAATGCCAATTGTTGTCTGGAACGAAAAAGTGGACGAACTTGAAAAAACCCTAAAAAAAGGCATGAGGTTGCAAATAGTAAATGCGAAAGTGAAGAAAGCAGTGAGTGAAGTAATGGAAATTCATGTTGATGCAGGAACCTACGTGGAGGCACTCTCACCAGTAGAAGAGTTTTTGAAAATTGCCGACATGAGAGATGGCTTAAACCATGTTAATGTTGAAGGAGAAGTTGTTACCCAACCCATGTTTAGGAACATAAAAACGTCCAAGGAAGAACTTGTAAATCTCGCCATTTTTGAGTTGAAGGATGAAACTGGCAGGATATGGGTTTCAGCATGGCGAGGACATGCAGACTCTGTAAAGAACCTGAAAGTAGGCGACAAAATCATCATAAGAAACGCTTATGTGAAAGAGGGGTTTGGCGAGCAGCTTGAAATATCAACAAGAAACACATCGTCAATAGTGAACAAAACTACAGGATGAGAGCGTTGGCCAAGTTGCCCTTACAAGGCGTAAAAGCTGTACTTTTCGATCTTGATGGCACCTTGGTAGATTCTTCAGAGGTAATGATAAATATTGGTTTCTCAGCGAAAAGTGGCGGTATAGAGAAAGGTGCTATCTTAAAAGAGATAGACGCGATCAAGAAAGCTAAAGAGTTCTTAAGATTACTAATAAGTGAAATAGAAAAATAGCGTTTTCTCGGAGGAGGAACAAATTGGTAATTTCAGGCGTTAACCTCGGTGTTGACATAGGTCCTTTCTTTGAGATTGAGAAAAGTTTTTCATCCATCGCGAGGGTTGCAATGGAGGTTGAAAGACTTGGGTTTGACTCAGCTTGGGTTCCAGATCATGAAATTGATCCTTTGGCAGCATTGTCATTTATTGCTTCAAATACAAGAAAGATAAAGTTGGGGACATGTGTCCTCATTCCTGATCACAGACATCCAGTTCTCTTGGCCAGAGAGATATCGGCACTGGATAATCTATCCCGAGGAAGGTTCATTCTCGGGCTTGGAGCCGGAGAAAGCAAAGAGATGTTTGGCACTCAGTTGGATAGACCGGTTGCTCGTATGTTAGAAGCAATCGAAATATTAAAGAAGCTATGGAGTCAATCCAAGGTGACTTATCATGGGAGTTTCTGGGAAGTAAAGGATTATTCTTTAGAGTTGAAGCCGTTGCAAAAGCCCCATCCGCCAATCTGGATTGGTGCAAGTGGATCGCGGATGCTGAAAATAACCGCCATACATGGAAATGGATGTTTCGGTCCTCAGCTTGTTCCGAAGCGTTACCAAGAATGGCTGGACAAACTGCAGACCATCGCAAAAGAAGTTTACAGAAACCCGGATGATATCATGCCAGCACATCTCCCGTTCACGAGTATCTCGCATGACCACGACATCGCAGTCAAATGGTTGGAGCCTCATGTCAAATGGTTTCTGGTATGGGCGTCTCAACCTCCAAGCTCATTGCCGCAAATACTTGGTTACAAAGAAAAATGGGAAAAAGAAGAAGACGTGCCTAAAGAAGCGGTTGAGAAATGTTTTATTGTAGGGACACCTGAAGAGTGCGTCAAAAAAATGAAAGAGTTCGTTCGTTGTGGTGTGAGATATTTTGTTCTGGCAATTCGGGCTCCTGACGAAAAAAGCTATTTTCAATCGCTCAAACTGTATGCTAACGAAGTGTTGCCGCAGTTTAAAGATATAAAAGACTAACTGCACCGAGAACAACGGCATCACCTATTCAACCCCTTTTAAGTTTGCCCGGTTTGTGATTTCTTTTTTGACTTTTTCTCCATTTCTCGCCTAGAAATAGCATTTGTAATGTAAAAAATTGATAACATGACAACTGTCATTACAAACGCTCCTCCTCCAGATAACAGAAGTACTCTAGGCAAACCCTCCAAACCAACGTAAATCACCCAAAAAGCTCCCATGCCGGAAGCCAAGATTGTTGGCATAAAGACCAAAATAATCACGAAATCTGCCAAGGTGAGACGGCGGACGGTCTGAGTTCTGTAGGACTTGAGAAACTCACTGATAGCTTTTTTACCCATTAAGAAAAAGGACAAGAACAATACAAGCAACAAGACCGCGAGGACCGTGGCTTGCAGGATATCCAACACTATTCCTCAATTAACTACCAATACATATCTTATATTCATAAAAATTGCGTTTACGTCAAGAAGGCGCAGAGTATGATCAAGTGTGCAAGTCTTACCGCGTCCTTGTCGCTTAGGGTTTGTAATTCTTAGGGAAAATGAACTTTTCTGCGGTATCGATACGTGTATAATGATCTGGATAGACATAGGCCAAAAGAGGATGCTTTGATAGGAGGTTTAGGCTTTCTTCAGCCATTACTCTTTTGAAGGATATTTCTGGGTTGCTTGATCTGGCTACTACCTTACCTAAAATTATGCTGCCGTCACCAAGATCCTTAATATCCATAACCTTACATTCTAGGTGCACCATGCATTCTTTGATTCGAGGAGGCTTGACAACTAGTGACGGGATGCTTGTCAACCCCGCCAATGCAACTTCGTCTATGTTTTCAGCGATTTGGCTGGTTGCAGAGATTTTTTCGATTAAATTTGGACCAGGATAGTTGACTACAAACTCTTTGTCGGCTTTCGCGTTTTGATATGTGTGGTGTTTTGGCGTGCAGACAAAAGCAAAGTATTCTTCGCGTCTTCCGACACTCATACACTGAGTCTTTGGAGCCACGTTCGGAAGCCCACTACGTCTAAGTGTCGTTACCAGAATGATCGGTTTTATGGTGAAATATTGGTCATGAGAATCCAGTTCAATCTTGTCTGACATTAGAAATTCCCCAAATCTGACTTATGGGGCTACTGTCGATATTAGCTTTGCTTTGATGTCGGTCTCGTCAAATACTTGCGGAAGTTTGCGTTTGACAAGATGATAGAGCTTGGAGTGCCAGAAAGCGTAGCCGACTTCATAGAAGGACGGACGCCAAAAACTATCGGTGCTAAGCATTACATGATATTGCTAAGGCAAGCCAAGCAATACTATCCAAGATATGGAGATTATCTGAAGCAGTTGAGGCACAAAGTTCTCAACTAACCCACTTTTTTTGGGAGAAAATAGAACTTTCTTCTATAGTTTTGTTTAGAAAATTCAAAATACAAGTTGCACGAAAGCAATAATTTGCTAAATCAGGAGAAAAGAAAATGAAGAAAGCATTAACGATGGTGATAATTGGTTTTCTATGCTTCTCAGCATTTTCAATGTTTTCACCAAGCGTACATGCTTCAGTAACGGTCATGCCAACAAGATTGCCCAGTGCACGGTCTTTCGCAGCTGCTGTGTGGGATGGAAGTGACGCATATGTTTTTGGCGGTGGGACATTTTCTGGTCCTTTAGATCAAATCTTGAAGTACAATCCAACAAGTGACACGATTTCGACGATGTCAGCAACTTTGCCTGATCCCGTGTGCGACATGCCTGCTGTCTGGACTGGAAGCTACGTATATCTTTTCGGGGGATATGTGGCTCCTTTACATACCTCAGACAAGATTGTAAGATACGATCCTTCAACAGACACGGTGACTGTAATGAATGCCAAGCTACCAACGTATGCATTTCCACTGTACAGCATGGCCGCAATTTGGGATGGTAACTATGCATATCTTTTTGGAGGATACGATGGTTATTCATACTTTGACCACATTTTGCAGTACGACCCTGTACAAGATCAACTGACCACTATGAACGCGCGACTGCCGACTGGCATAAAGTGGATGTCAGCAGTTTGGAGTGGGCAATACGCGTACATATTTGGCGGACGTACTCCTTCAGGAGTATCAAATCAGATAGTAAGATATGATCCAATCGCTGATTCCATAACTGTGGCGTCTGCAACGTTGCCTAAAGCTGTGATAGCTACCTCTGCTGTGTGGACAGGTTCATACGTCTACATCTTTGGAGGGAGGACTATGGAAAACATTGATTCAAGTGACATTTTCAAATATGATCCCGTACTTGACTCATGCAGTCTTGTTGCAGAAAGTCTACCCAGTCCGAGAGCAGAAACATCCGCAGTCTGGGATGGAAGCAGCGCTTACATTTTTGGAGGAAGTCTGGCTGCGAGCGTACAAATCTATGACGAAATAGTCAGATTCTCTCCAGAAGCACAGCCAAACTTCGAGATTTCAGCTTCGCCAACCTCAGAAATATTATTGCATGTAGGCGGATGGAACGACTCAGTCTCGCTCATATTGAAATCGATAAATGGTTTTTCCGGCTCAATTCAACTGAGTTATTCGGGTCCCCCTGAAGCAAACATCCAAATAAAATTCACTCAAGAAACCATCTATTTGGATGCAGGCAGTCAAATAACAGTTGGAATGAATGCCACCTCTGTACCCGCGGCCCTTGGCGAATACGACTTTATAGTAGTGGCGAAGAGCGGCCAAATATTGCATGAGGTGAGTCTCACGATAAGACTTGTAGGCAACTCAGCTGCAATAAAAAATCTGGTGCACCTTCAACAAATCCCAAGGTCTGATCCTCCTTTTACTATCCAACAGAACTTCCTTGTCGCGGCGCCAAACGGAACAATACTCTACTGGGTACAAAACATAGTTCAGATAAACAGAGAGGTTCCCTTGTTATCTCGAAGGGTTATCTTCAGTGTATTTGATATTTATGTAGGACCTGACATGCACTGGCCAGACCCGATCTTGAGATTACGGCTTCGACTATTTATGGTTGGTGCCATGGCCAACTGCAAGTGGGTCTCATTCCCAATTGATCTGAATCTCACGTCTCACATTGAAGGTAACAGTCTGGTTCTTGAAAACAACGCTTCTTCGAACTATAATGTTTTTAGTCTCGATTTGCCTCAAGGATCGTACATCGTAGGATATACAGGATCATATTATCACAACGGTGCTCTCATTTATTGGCATCAATCACCAGAAATCTTTATCGTGGGTACATCTGTTTCTACGACGGCATATTTTATCCAAGGAACGAGCGGTTTTGTTAAATGTTACACAAGGCTTGTGGACGAGCCGATTTGGAGACAGACCCAAAATACGATCCTGAAAATCTCAGATCCGCAAACTGCTGAGAAATCTCGAAACTTAAAATGGTTGGCTGACGGTACTTTTCAGTACTTAAACGGAAGCACGGATCAGGGCATAACCTTTTCGCCAAACTATCATTAGCCACCACAGATGCTATGCTGCCCACTCATTCCTCTTTTTGTATACCCATCCAAAAAAGGTAAACTTTTGTTTGCATTAGAAAGCCACAGACTTTTATGAGGCGTGCAAGTCTTTCAAGGCTGGTCGTTCTTGTTTCCTTTGTGTAGGCTTCTCTTTTTCCAAACAGCTGATGGGGAAAGAAGTATTTCATGAATCGGGCATGGCTGTTTCTGATGAATGCTCCTCTAATTTTAACTACTCTCTCGTCGCTTAGAGTTTGAAGCTTGCTCAATACGTATTTTTCACTGCCAAGCAGCTGAGTGTTAAATCCGAGTTGGCTTAGAGTTTCTGCGATTTTTAGAGCTTCTTTTGGCGGTGGCTGAACGGCTATTTTCTGCATTCCTGCTTTCAACCAGCATATTTGGCTCCAAATAGAGGGCCCCTCACCAATTGCACACACAAACACGACACTTAGAACTCGAACAACCATCCTAATGGTGCCGGGGGCGGGATTCGAGCCCGCGACCTCTGGACTTTAGGCGTTTGCCCCATTTGTTCTCCAGATTATGAGTCTGGCGCCCAAACCAGGCTAGGCTACCCCGGCTCTGATGTTCTAGGCTATTTTGATTAACAAGGCTTGATTTAAGGTTATTTGACTCTCTTGTTTTTTTGTGTAATGTCAGCTTGCTTTTGTGTAGTTTGTGCTTCTATGGTTTTAAGACATTCTCTAGAGAGATAACACCAATATCGTTTAGGATGTTGATGGTACACATAGAACTTTTTGTAACGATATGTTCTTCCTTTTGCTATTGTAACAGTTTCCTTCCATTGTAGGACCCCTTCTTGTTTGCACACAGGACATTGAATTCTCTTCATGTCTTTCTTCTTTGCATTTCATTGTAGAGATATTCAAACCATTCATAAAATCTTGAGTCATTAAACTGTTTTCTCATGCCTTCTACTATAGGCTTCATTTTTTCCCATGTCATCTCAACTGGTAAGAGGTCGGCAACTATGCCAATGTCAACAAGTTTTCGATGTAGAAGAACTCCTACCCCTTCGAAGTAATTGGCGACTTTGAAGATTGCGGCGGGAATTGGGTTTCCAGAAAAGAGTTGACCATGCTTTTCCAGAAGGTCGTTGTAGTTTTTGAATTCAAGATTTATTACTTTCGTCCATGCTTGATGGAATTCGTCTGTGTTCAGGTCTGAATAGAGTTTCCACACGAGGTCTGTTTGTCTTGTTTTGACTAAATTTCTAAGCTCCAATATGGCAAAAGCAACACCCACTATCACGCCTATGGCTACTACTATTGCTGAAATAGATGGTATGTCCAACATTTTTATCGCCTAGAAGATTAGAATAAGTCAGATTAGCCTTAAGAGTTACGTACTGTATCTCGTCTATGATTCAATCGAAGATTTGACAAGAATACTTCTATTTAACTCCCAAACAAAGAAAAACGCTTAGAATCTCAACCTAAAAGGCTAAACTATATCAGATTTTGATATCTTACAGATTTGAAGGCTTGTTTATAGAATCCTTTAGGGAAAACCAGATTAGATGGAGAAAGGAGCCATAGAAAAAATATCTTTCCTTTGCATAATCATTGCAGTTGCAATTATTATAAGTGCTACTGTAGCCTATGCTATAGCCCTAAAGAGATACTACAACATCAGAGACCCAACATACCAAGAAGCCCTACAATTCATATGTTCAGACCAAACCGACAAGAATCAATACAATCAAAGCTACACCTGCATCAACTTTGCCAACGACTTCGTAAACGGCGCCCTTAACGAAGGATACAGATGCGGATACGTCATAATAGAATTCGCAGAAACTAGCCATGCAATAGTTTGCTTCAACACGTCAGACAAAGGCTTAATCTTCATTGAGCCACAGAACGACAAACTAGTAACATTAACAACCGAACAACCATATTTAGATGGGGTGGTTCTTCGGTTCTCAATAACCTGGCCTATTGTTTCTGAGTCTCTATCCATGCTAGTTCGATCATCAATCATTCCACCATTATCCATGATTGCAACACTACTGGCAGTCACAGTTCACAGAACAAAACATTCTGTCTAACTAGTGGAACACTATTATTTTTAAAAAAGGAAGATTAGCATGGAAGTTACATACTTAGAATAATATGCTAGTCTATGCGACCCTAAAACAGAATTCCTTTGCGCGTCAGTTTTTCTACACCAGAACGCTTTCCAATATATACTATGTCCGCCATCTTAACAAAAAGTCCTGTCTCAACAACGCCTGGAAGACCCTTTAATTCACGTTCCAGCTCGGCGGGTTTGTGTATCAGTCCGAAATCAGCGTCTATGATGACGTTTCCGTTATCCGTTATAACTGGTCCAACCTTTTTTCTTCCTTCTCGTAAGAATGGTTTTCCGCCGATCTCTTTTATTTTGCGCATGACCACTGATGCTGCAAAAGGAAGCACTTCTATCGGTACTGGGTGGTTGTTTTCTCCTAGAATCTTGACTTTCTTGATTTCGTCTGCAACTATTACTAGTTTTTTTGATGCTAAGGCAACGATTTTTTCTCGTGCGAGGGCTCCACCCATGCCCTTAATCAAGTTTAATTCTTCATCAATTTGGTCAGCTCCGTCTATTGTCAAATCTAGGGTTGGGTGTTCTTCTAAGGTTGTTATTGGGGTTCCATGCTCAACGGCCAACATGAAAGCCTGATATGACGTGGGAACACCTAAAACACGCAGTCCTTCAAGCCTTATCCGTTTTCCTATTTCTTCGATGGCATAAGCAGCTGTGCTTCCACTCCCTAAGCCGACAACAAATCCGTCTTCGACATGTTTAACTGCTTCGTGGGCTGCGTTCTTCTTTGCCTTTTCAACCCATTCGCTTTTAGGTTTCAATTTCCATCTGCCCCAGTCTGTCTAGAACCTTTTCCACTTCAGCCCTAATTTCCTCTATTCTTTTTTCAGCCTCTGTTCTTGGGCTTGGCTTGGCTGGCGGTTTTCTTTTCCTTTTTGTCTTTTCCTCAGCAGCGGGTTTTTCTTCAGGCTTTGTTGGTGGGGCTTCCTTAGCGGCTGGTGTGGTTATTTCTTTTATTGCTTTTGCTTCCACCTTTGAGCGCAGTTCTTCTGTTTTTGTGCTTAATTCGTCGAAGCGTTCGCTGAACAGTTTTAACAGGTCCTCTTGCATCGCTTCAAGTTCATGCAATGCAACTACTTTTTCGTCTTTTGAGATGGCTTCTTTTACGGTAACCATTCTAGACTTATATGTTTGACCCAGTCTTTCTCTTTCTTCCTCTGTTATTTTTCCGTCCGCCTGCGCTTCATAAAGCCTGCGAATTGCATCGCTCAAAATCTCTCTTTCCAAATCAAGGATTCTAAGCTCGTCTTTTGCTCGAGTAGCTTCTCCAGAAGACACACTCTTGACAACTTTAAATGGTAAACCCTTAAATTCCATATCTAATTTCTCTTCTTCCGGAACCTCTTCTTCCTTTTTTCCACGCTTTCTCATGGCGTAAACAACTATTGCGCACGCGATAATCACCCCTATCACGATTAATACGTATGTTAGGGGCTCATCAAAGGGCAAGAACGAGTTCCCTCTCTATTTTCATTGTTCTTTTTCCATATATAAATTATATAATCGAATTTCTATGAACAGTTTTGTATGAAGACCAAAAAATTTCAGCTGAACGGCCTGAGCGTTCGCAGCAGATTCCTTGCAATTTCCCAACTTTGACTTCTGAAAAATATTTTCGGGCCATTTCATAGATTTTTTCTGGTTTAAAACCTAAATGAACGTCACCCATGTCTGTTTTAAACTCTTCGAAGCCATGTTCGCAGAGGTCGACAACTATGGCTTTTCCGTTCCTTTTCAAGGCTGTTGTGAGGCCTTTAAAAACCTTTTCAGGATGGATGCTGTGGTGAAGCATTAATGTGGAGAAAACTGCGTCAAACTTGTATGGAATTTTGAAGTGTTTTCTTGCCTCTTTAACACTGCCTTTAATGTTCTCGGCTATACCAATAAAAGGCGTTATGTTAACTTTTTTCTTGACTAATGAAAGCAGCATTGCTGGAGTTATATCCATCGCGTAGAAAGAAACTTTTGGAAGTTCAGAATGTATTTTCTCGGCGATTTTAACACTGAAAAATCCAGTGCCAGCTCCAACGTCCAACACTTTTGCGTTTGCAGGAAGCCTTGGTGGTGAAAGCAAAAGGTCAGTAATGGTGTTGACTATTCGATTTACGCCACTCTTTCCAAAATAGTTAAGGACGATACTGTCTCTTTTTTCAGCTTCTTTGGTAGTGAAGTGTTTGACTTCTTTTGCAAGTATTTCGGGGTTAGAAGTGCCGAGCTTCTTGAAAAAGTCTTCAAGCTGCAAATTCTCTAAGTATTTTTCCAAACTAGCTGATATGTCAATCCTGTCCTACGTGTTTTTCAGATGTGGAGCCTCGGGCGGGATTTGAACCCGCGACCACCGCCTTACCAAGGCGATGCCCCACCAGGCTAGGCTACCGAGGCATCCGCATAACTATTTAGTGTCAAGCAGTTTTTTATGTTTTAAGGATTCTTCAGTCATGAAGGCTAAATAAATATAGAAGAGAATGCAATTTCAACACTGAACCCTTTCAAGTTGCGGGGGTGTCCGAGTCTGGTCAAAGGAGACAGGCTTAGGAAGACATTACCTCTAGGCAATGTTTGAAGGGACCTGTTGCCGTAGGGCTACATGGGTTCAAACCCCATCCCCCGCACTTTGTTTCTGTTTTTCTATTTTCGAAAAATGTTGGTTTGTTAATTTGCACGTATCTTAGGTTAGTTTAATCTATGTGAAGCAGCATAAATCGTGTTTGAGCATTAGTTAGGGACAGTGATGTCTGCAAAAGATAGAGAAATGGCTAATATTCTAGCCCGTGAAGACCGCAGAGATAGATTTCAAGCTGTTATGGACCTTATCAAACCTGACGTATCCTCAATTCTTGACTTGGGCTGCGGTATCGGTTCTCTAGCCTCGCTGCTGGCAGATAGATTTCCCTTAGCATGGATTGTTGGTTTAGATGGATCGAGATATCTTCTAGAAGAACTGAAAAGCAATAGGATGAAGCCTAACATATTAGTAGTACAGGCGGATGCCCCAATTTTTCCTTTAAAGCCCGAGTCCTTCGACCTTGTGGTTGCTGTCCAAGTATTGCACGAGATTTTTCATTTCAAAGGAGAACAGGAGTTACTCGCGACTATAAACGGTGTCTATGGCATGCTACAGGAAGGAGGTGTGTTCATTGTTCTTGATCACAGACATCCCGGTGAAGCCCCAATTTCGGTGCGCCTTTCCAAAGTATTGCTTCAGAAGCTTCATTATTTTAAACTGAAGTTTAAGCCTCGAAAAATCTCCTGCGAAATCTTGGACGATGAGTGGGTTAGGATGAGCATGCGCGACTTCTATGATTTTGTCACCAAAATCTGGGCAATAGGCACAAGCCTCGAAGAAGAAGAAATGAATGAAACACATACTCCTTTCACGGAACACGAGTTTGCCCACCTTTGCCAGAAAGATGGGTTCAAGATAAAACATATAATGAGTATAACATCAATTGATAGTTACCTTAAGCACTACAAAATAGATGTAAAGACGAACTTAAGACTTCCAGAAAGACACTTTATTATCGATGCCGAAAAATAGAGAAGAATAAAATTCCGAGAATTTAAACGGAGATTTAAACCTAACCCCCGCACCAAAATCTAAGAACTACGTTTATAATTTCGGTTTGCGCGCGTATTTGCATTGAAAAAGAGGACAAAAAATTTTTTTAAGGAAGAAAAAGCATAGAACTCAAAGCAGGAACGGCTAGATGATTGAATTAGTTGACTGTGAAAGGGTTCCAGTTGGTTTTGAAGTTGCAATAGTGGATGGCAAAGAGGTGACCGTTCCACTTTGGAACGGCGGCATGTTCATGGGTAAAGAAGAAGACTGGGATGATGAAGTGCGCTTTATTAACGAACTGCAAAGGAGGCTGAGGAAGCTCGATAAGAATGCAAGGATTCTTCGCTTGCAGATCATTAGCAACGAACAGTGTCATTACAAGTTCTTTCAAAACATCTCAAAAATCCTTGAGGGAATTGGTCGGATGAGACCGAGAACTGACGTGTTGGGACATGTCCCTAATGTCCCTGGCTATCTTCATGCGTTGGAGAAGGATAGAATAGAAATGGGCAAGGCGTATCTTAGATTCTTAGAGCTATGGCTCAAAGGCAAAAGTGCAAGCGAGGCAAAGAATGCACTGCCACAGTACAAACGCTTTGTAGATTCAATCTATCATGCTTTAGGGGAAAGAACGCAACTGAAAAAGTTGTATGTTGAACGGATGATCATTAGCTTCAGCTACCCAGTTCTTCACTGGAGCGGCGAGGCTGACCTCTCAGATGTTGACGGAAAAACAGTTGACGACTTCGGTGTAAATCATCCGAGAGGACTTGAAATCGACAAGAAGATTGCCGAAGCAAAGGGTGTTAAACTTACTTACAGTGAGAGCAACTTCGGGAACAAAAAACAATTCGGTGATGATATGCTTGCACACATAGTCTATAGGGGGAGAGGTTTGTGCAACCACAAATTCTTCAGACATCTAGACATTATGCTTAAAAGCATTGGGAAAGGAGAGTGGAGGAAAGACAACCCGCCGAGAGGGAAAGAAAGAGCTGAACTGGCAGAAAAAATATCTCAACATGTATTTGCCTTAGACTCGTGGCTTGCTGAAGTCGAGAAAGAGAAAGCGATAATGGAGAATCCAGATGCGAGAAAGGTAATTGAAGAGGTCTACGATTCACTTGACGAGAGAACCCAAGTCAAAGAATGGTTGGTTGCCTCTCTCTGGAAAACCATGAAAGACAACAAAAAATATTACAAACTCTTGAATGTCGACAAAGACTCCATTAAGTTCATCCCATACCTTAAAAGAAAGTATGGAATCTAGCGGTTCAAAAGCTACCTAATAAAATGTGCGCCCAAAACGGTTTGATTCCAGGTGTCGAACATACGCCAAAAACCGAGAATTTAAACCGAAGTTTAAACCTAACCCCCCGCACTACAATGTCGAAAATATGTGTGCTTATCTGCCAGCAATTTTGGTGCATCCTTTTTCCAGCATTAAGCTAAAAGCTAAATATTGTCTGCCACCAATATTGCTTTAGCAAGTTTATCGAAGATTATTGGAAATGAGCAAACGTGTGGAACAGTGGGTTTGCAATCTGATGGTTGGATTGGATGAGCATGTTGACAAGGAGACATTGGCAAAAGTATTAGAACACTGTGGAAAACAATGCCAATCCCAGAGTTTCATAAAGAAGGCTCGCAGCATATACGAGAAGTCAAAGGACTTAAACGAATTCCTAGACAAGTTTGGGAAAGTTTACAAGCATCTACACAGGGAAGGAGATAACGTCTATATAGTTTACCCAAAATGTTACTGCTCGATTGTGAACAAAATCCCTCCAAGGAAACTATCAGCAACATTTTGTAACTGTTCTCGAGGGTGGGCAAAGGCGCTGTTTGAAGGAGCACTGAAACGACCAGTCGAGGTTACCATGGAAAAATCAATAAAACAGGGAGACAAACAGTGCAAGTTCAAAATAATTCTACAAACAACTCTTTAATGTTTCATTTAGTCTTTATGAAGATTTAGCGAAAACAATAATATGGCGAATGGTTTTTGTTGATGTCTTGTTTTAGAATAGTTACAGTGAAACTGTGTGAATTTGATTTCTAAATTCGACCCTTGGCATTCAACGCCTTGCACTTGTCCGCCTAAATTGACCTTTAACCCTTATACTGGCTGCGACCACACCTGCGTTTATTGTTATGCTTCAAGTTATATCCCAAAATTCTTCGACTGCAGACCAAAAAAGGACCTGATTGTAAGGCTAAAGAGAGAAGCCGCAAAACTTAAAAGTGAACTAGTATCAATTGCCAATTCTTCAGATCCATATCCGAATCTAGAAACTAAGACGTGTTTGACGCGGAAATGTCTAGAAGTTTTATCCCAATGTAACTGTAAGATTCAGATAATTACGAAGTCTAGCCTAGTTGTTAGGGACATCGACCTTCTGAGGAAAGTTCCATCAATGGTTTCTTTAACCATCACCACAGACGACGACAATATCGCAAAAATTATAGAGCCACATGCCCACCCACCATCAGAGCGTTTGAAAGCTGCTGAAGCCTTAATCGAGAAGGGCATTCCAACATCCGTGCGCATAGACCCAATAATTCCCTTTGTGAACGACGACCCCGAATCGTTGCTCAAAACGCTTGCCTCCCTGGGCGTCAAACATGTTACAGGCTCAACCTACAAGGTCAAGCCAGATAACTGGCGAAGAATCAGCACTGTTCTTCCGAAAACAGTGGAAAAAATAAAACCGCTCTATTTTGAAAAGGGCGAAAAAATCAGTAGATACATTTATTTGCCAAGAGATTTACGGCTTAAACTAATGCAAGACATGGGCCGAATGGCTGCCAGATACGACATGAGATTTGGAACTTGCAGAGAAGGCTTAAGCCATTTGAACACAGCCTCATGTGACGGTTCTTGGTTGCTGTCAAGCGGCAGTCCTACGAACGACGACTTCAATCGTTAGGTGAAAATGGAATCTTTTTAGCAAGTCTTATTTATACTCTTTTCCCAATCCTGTCATTGAATTGAAATGCCTTCAAAAGAACACGATAAAAAAATCAGGGGCTTGCCTCCAAGACAGAGGCCCATCGAGCACCACTTGAAATGGGGAAAAGACCATCCAACGATAGGTGTTCCTGTTCCGAAAATCGATTTGAACAGCTGGACTTTAGTGATAGACGGAGAAGTTAAGAAACCATTGAAGTTAAAATGGAACGACATCCTGAAATTGCCAAAGATAGAATCTATCAGCGACTTTCACTGTGTCGAGGGATGGAGCGTCTTAAACTCTAGGTGGGAAGGAGTCCAGTTCAAACATCTCATAGATTTGGCGAAGCCCAAGGAAAACGCCAAATTCGTTTCCTTCCAGTGTGCCGACGGGTATTCAACCTCCCTTTCCTTGGAAGAACTCCTAACGGACGATGTTCTTCTAGCCTATAAGCTCGACGGGAAATATCTTGAACAAAGCTTAGGCGCTCCACTGCGGCTGGTTGTTCCCAATAAATATGCGTATAAAAGTGCCATGTGGATTACAAGAATAAAGTTTACGTCGACGAAAGAGCTGGGTTATTGGGAAAGTCGAGGCTACAGCGACACTGCAGACGTTTGGAAGAACGACCGCCATTCAAGACAGTAAAAAAATGAATATCTGTAAGATTAAAATTCTACAAGAAACGGTTCCGTTGGCAGCTTTGCTCCATTTTTTGAAGGTAAGTTTATAAGAAACTAAGTCATGCATTACAGCGTTGTGCAAGAACCAGTTTTGCACACAAAGCATAAGGAGTTGAAATAGTAAATGTCTGAAAAAGAGATGCATAAGGCAGTTTGTGCTGATTGTGGGAAGGAATGCGAAGTCCCATTTGTACCCGACCCAAGCAGGCCTGTTTACTGCCGAGAATGTTGGTCAAAAAGAAGAACCCAAAGACGAAGATATTAGTTTAAGCTAACAGCTTAATCTAGTGATTACTTTTCCTGTTTTTGCTTATTTAGTGTAAACGCTTTAAAATAATCGCATGGTTACTTCCCATAGTATATGATTAATTGGATATCTGAGTGATAAGAGTGGGGAAGAGTTGTTGCACAAGAAAGAAAGCATAAAAAAGGTGTGGAATGACGCCGCAGAATCTTGGATGGACTTTGTGAAGAAAGGCAAGGACTACTATAAGCATGGACTTAACAATCCTGCTGCTTTCAAACTGATAGGAAACGTAAAGGGTCAAGCCATCCTGGATTTGGCGTGTGGCGAGGGATACAACACAAGAATTCTGGCAAGAAGAGGAGTCAAGGTAGTCGGGGTAGACTTCTCAGGGAAGCTGATAGAATTCGCAAGAAAAGAAGAAGCAAAAGAAAAGTTGGGTGTACGTTATTTTGTCTTAGACGCCATTGACCTTAAAGAGTTCTCAGACAACTATTTTGACCTAGTAACTTGTTTTATGGCTCTTCAAGACATAGAGGATTATGAAAAGGCAATAGCTGAAGTGACAAGAGTTCTGAAGAATCAGGGGCGATTTGTTTTTTCTATTCCTCACCCATGTTTTGAAAAGATGACTGTGCAGGGAAAGAGAATAGGCGCATCAAAAAGATATTTTACGGCAATCAAGTATCCTATTAATTGGAATATGGAGAGGCTTTCAAAACCACATCCTTCCACAGAACCTTAACAGACTATTTCAATGCACTTTCCAAGAACAAGTTGTTTGTATCAAGGCTTGTTGAACCAAAACCGACACAGAAAGCGCTACGGAAATATCCCCACCTTAGAGAAGTTTTAGAGAGACCACAATCCATAGTTATCGAAACTGTAAAAATCACAAACAGATAAAAACAAGCGATCCATAATAACCAGTCTATTAAAAGTTCAATCTATCCATAAGGGAGGGGCTAGACCAGTCACAGACAGACCTACTCGCACCATAAATTTGAAGCCTAATACGTCCATTCAGACTGCATGCGCCAAAAACATGCAAATATGACTAAGGTAGCCTAAATTCCCATTCAAATTATAGTTGGAGGTATCCCCCGGAAATTCCCTTTTTTTGTAGAAAGCTTTTGGATTAATGCTCTTAATATTCTCCATGGTTCTTCGATACATTTAGCTAGATATCCAGAACTCATGGAGAACTTGTGCAAAAAATCAAGGTTGCAAAACCCAAGAGTTATATGTTGCACGACCACAAAATCCAGTTTAGGAAAAATTATGCCCTACGCATATAACCGTGGAGTTCGCATCCATTATGAAGTTGAAGGCGATGGGCCACCGTTGGTACTTCTTCACGGGGGGGTTAAACGACCTGAGAGCGTGGTATGATTTGGGTTATGTAGAGTCTTTAAAGAACGATTATCGGCTTATTCTCATTGACCTTCGGGCATACGGTACCAGCGATAAACCGCACGATTCAAGAGCTTATGAGATGAAATTGTTGGTGGATGATATTGTTGCTGTGTTGGATTATTTGAAGGTTGACAAGGCCCACCTTCTCGGTTACTCTTTGAGTGGACGAATATGCTTTGGCGCTGCAAAGTATGCTCCCGAACGCTTTTATTCTTTCATCATAGGTGGCGCGCACGCGGGTATGCCAGATCAGAACGAACATAATGATGAGCTTGAGCTTCTCAAGAAAGGAGCCGATGCATTAATTGCAGTTATGGAGAAGGCTCTTGGGTCGCAACTGCCGCCTGAGAGAAAGGCCCGTTTGGCAGCCATTGACTTTGAGGCTGTTGTAGCTCTTTTTTCAGCCAGCCACTGGACGCTTAGCTTCGAAGATGCCCTGCCCACTATGACTATGCCCTGTTTGATTTTTGTTGGCGAGGCTGACTCGCTTTACTCTGGCGCAAAAGAATGCGCCAAGAATTTGCCTAATGCAACTTTCATTTCTTTGCCTAACTTGGACCACTTTCAAGTCCTTTCCCAACGCCACCTGTTACTGCCTCACATTACGAAATTCCTAACAAGGGCAAGTCAGACGTGAAAAACCAGCTTGCTCGCATTATGACTGATCAAAATCAAACTATGAACTCCCATTCGCACCATAAGTTTTTGGGATGCTTGTCTGGTGGACAGACTATGCAGTTCACTTCCACTTTTGAGTTTAATGTTTTCGCGAAGGTTTTCAGATATCCAAACCGCACTTTCTTACATGGAAACTCACTTAATCCCTTGCTTAAACGAGTCTCTTGTGTTCTGCATCTGTTAATGCTTAGGGTAGCCCGCTTATCGCTCACTTCAACGATCTTAAAGGGCTGGTCTAAAGCCCAATTTGACTTACGCAACAGCTCAATAATTGTTGGAACGTTTGGGTTTTCGCCTACATTAAACATTTTCTGCAGACTTTTGGCTTCGATCTGAGCCATACTCTCCCAAACACCAGCATCAATTTCAGTTGCTGCTTCAGTGCCAAACTTCTTTTCTATGCCCAAAAAGTATAGACCGTCAACCCTCCATAGGTTTCGAATTTGGAGGAAGAAATAGTCAAGAAGTTTTTCCATTGGCATTTTAGCCAGCATTTCACGATCTTCAACACTTCCGGATGGATACTCACTCATGCATGGCACCAACATGGAGATTAACAAAATACATGATTAATCTTTTAAACCTAACCCGAAAATAGAAAAAAGGCGAAAACCTTTGGAGCTAATAAAAACAATAATTCTTGGCATAATTCAAGGCTTAACAGAATGGCTGCCAATCTCAAGCACTGGGCATCTAAAAGTGGCTGAACATTTTCTGCATTTTCTCAGCACACAAGATTCCTTACTTTTTGAGTTTATTTTACACATTGGAACATTGATTGTGGTTTTGCTGTTTTTTAGAAGCGACATCAAAAATATACTTGCGGCTTTGATTCGCTTAGATTTCAAAACAGAATATGGAAAACTCATACCTTTGATAGTTGTTGGAACGATACCTGCAATAGCAATTGGTGTAGTCCTCAGAGAGCCAGTGGAACAAGTCTTTCAAAACCTCCTGCCCATCGCAGTGGCTTTTATTCTCTTCGGAATAGTGCTTTACTCCTCAAAGGCTGGAAAAGAAAAAACCGACAACATAGGCTATTTAACAGCCATAATGATTGGCATAGCTGAAGGCATAGCCATAATTCCAGGCGTCTCCAGAAGCGGGGCAACAATTGCGGTTGCACTCTTGCTTGGGGTAAAACGGGAAAAAGCCTTCAAATTCTCTTTTCTGCTTTCAATACCGGCAATAATCGGCGCCATAGGATACACGTTCTACAAAGACTATAGCAGGCTGGCATCTGCAGGGTTAGGATGGAGTGAAATTCTTGTGGGAGTGGTTATGGCGATGATTGTGGGTTACTTTGCTTTGAAGCTGCTTTGGAAATTTCTCGCCAAGAAAAAGTTCCACTTTTTCGCTTTTTACTGTTGGCTAATCGGAGCAGTTTTAATAGTACTGGGTTTAAGCGGCTTCTAACCATCTAGGCTTACCAGACAAAAATTCTGTCAAAAACTTTGCAAACTCTCTATTCTTCTCGTAAACCTCAGCTATTTCGCCGTTAACAAGGATTTTGAAACTCTTGCGAAGCGCTTGCGAAATTTGCTCTGAAACCCCTGTATTTTTCCCACCATCCCTTAACTTTTCGTTTAGCAAAGCCACAGCGTCTGTGTATTTTCTTCTAAGTTCCACAACCCACCTTCCACCTTGAATATATGGACCAGAAACCGTACCCAAATTGTGTAGATGTTTCTTCAGAAATTTTTCGCATTCCTTTTCCTTCTCTAAAGGTGGGCCAAAATGCTTCTTTACCGGTGAAAGAGTCCGTTGTTCAAGTTCAAAGATGAACATGTTCAGTGTTTTTTCGTCGCTCCAAGCGATGTCTCTAAAAATTTTGAAATCGTTTAGTTCGACAAGTTTGTGTAAAGAACGTTGAGATTTGTAGAGTTGTCCCCATAAAACGTCAGGAACAGCGACAATCTTTTCAAAGGTTAAGAAGATAGTTGCAGAGCCACGTTTCCCTAATTCTTGTTTCAGGTCTTTAACAGCCAAGGCGGTTGTTTCTGGTGGATAGAAGAATTTTTCGTCTGGATTCATTAGGAAAGCTCGTGCAGCAGCTACGAAGGTGTGGAGTTTTTGCGGTTGCACCGCCGAAGCTACGTTTCTTCCCTTATCAACGGGGTCAACGATTACTAGAGGTTCTTTGAACAGAAGTTCCAGTTCGTTCTCTCTTCCCTTGTAATAGTTTTCTATGTCTAATGCGATTCTTTGCATATGCTGAGCAAATGCTTTCAACGTTTTAATGAAGGACTTATGATGTAGAATTAGGAGTTCGCAGAGGTAGCCGCTGAACCCGCCGACTTTTATTTCAGCTCCATAAACATCTATGCCCTTCATAAACTTCTTTAGTAAACGGACTTCGCCTCGCATCTGCACGGTCAGATGTTTTTTCGCGTAATCCGTGTGGTATGGCGTGCGGTCTGTTGCGCTTAACCATTCTCCGCGCTTGGTTTTGTAGCATGGTACGATGTTCACTCTGACGTTGTCGATTATTGCCTCAAGGTATGGGTGTTCAGCGAATCTTTCAATCTGTTCTGAGCCTTCTGTGGCTTTTCTGGCTACTTTAAGGCATGTTCCTCCGAGAGACTTGCGGGGTGTTGTTGTTGGTACGCGCATGAAAATGTCGATTTCTGGTTCCCGACTGAGCCAGGTGTCCCTGGCAACTGAGCCTTCTACGCGCACTTCGGCCTGAATACCGAACGCTTTTGATGCGCTGGCAACTTTCTTTTCCAGTTGTTCAGCCAAAGCCTCAATTTTAGCGCGTTCTTTTTGTTTTGGCGTTACCTTTCTCAGAACGGATGCGCAAACTTTTGCGATTTTTTCTTGCATGGGCTTGTCCTTTTCTTATTTTTGTGGGCAGAACTCCTTTAGAGTTGAGTAGATAGGTCCTTTTGGTGTTAAGTCGCTTCTTTTAAGCCTCAAACATTCAGCCCGCACTATTCCGAATTCGTAATTCGCATTTTCGCTGACGAATTTAGCGAGTTCAGCCTTGTTTCTACCAGATTTCACACGAGCGATCGTCAGATGGGGACTAAAGCCTTTAGGATCTGGCCTAAGCCCTAAACTTCGTAAACGAGGCTCTAATTGATTAAAAATGCTTCGCAATTGGTCAGCGCCTTCGGTTATTCCAGCCCACAACACCCGTGGATAGCGCAGATGAGGAAAAGCACCAACCCCCTGAATCTTAACCTCAAAAGGAGTGAACTGAACTTTTTTCATTTCTTCGAAGATTTTTTCAACCATAGGCGTAGTTATGTCCCCGAGAAATCGAACCGTACTGTGAATGTTTTTGGGTTCAACAAGTTTCAAATCCGCCCCTGTTTTTGCTAAAAGATTTTGAACCCCAGTTATATTTTTCAGAACTGATTCGTTATCCATGTCAAAGGCTAGGAAACTTCTTATTGTTTCCGACATCGTTATTCCTTCGCATATTTTTCGCTTTACTTCCTCATAAATGCTTTTAATGCAAAAGGCTATCTGTTAATAACAAGATACATCATACAAAAGGGCGCAAGATGACTGTTGATAGACTTGTTGTAGGTTTGGCTGGGATGCCTGGAGCCGGAAAATCCGTAGTGGTTTCCATTGCAAGGGAAAACGGCTACGGTGTCGTAGTCATGGGCGATGTGGTAAGGGAAGAAACAAAAAGAAGATGCTTGGAGCCGAGTCCGGAAAATCTTGGAAAGGTGATGCTTGAGTTGAGGCAAAAAGAGGGAAAAAGCGTCATAGCAAGAAAGTGCATTCCAAAAATAGAGAGAACAACAGAACACAAGATTATTGTGGACGGCATAAGAAGCCTAAACGAAGTTGAAGAATTCAAAAAACACTTTCCAAAATTCGCCCTAATAGCCGTTCATTCATCCCCGGAAACAAGATTCAAGAGGCTCTATCACCGACAAAGAAGCGACGACCCAGAAAACTGGGAAATCTTCCATGAAAGGGACATGAGAGAGTTAAGCGTTGGGTTAGGAGAAGCCATAGCCATGGCTGAATACTTAATAGGGAACGAGGAAAAAATGGAAGTTGTAAAGGGAAAATGCAAAGAAGTTTTGAGGAAAGTTGAAGAAAAATGGATGAAATAAGAGTTTACGTTGAAGTTGAAATTAACCCAACAGAATCCGAAGACAAAGTGAAAAGGGCTGTTGAAAACATTTTTGGCAACATACTTATGCAAATAAAACCTTTACATAAGGGAAGTCAACTAACCGCTGAAGTCAAAGGACTGGAACCCCTTACCAAACTTTACAACTTACTGCGCAGAGAACGCATCCGCGACGCCGCCAGACGGGCACTTTATGAGGGACTAACGGGAAACACTATTAGTTTCTGCCTTAACAAGCAGGTTGCATATGTGGGCCATGTCTCCTTTTCTAAAGAGATTGCAGAGTCCCCCTTGGGACCAATTAGGGTTAAAATAGAATGCGAAAATCCAAGGGAACTCATCGACTGGCTTGCTCCAAAAACCGCATAATTGGTGCTGAGTTTGTCGGCAAAAGCAACAATAACCAACAAAGGCGCTGTTTTGCTTGGAAAGAGCGTTGCTTGCGACGCTTTTGACGAATCTAAGCCATTAAGAGTTGTTAGTCATGCCCATGCCGACCACATGATAGGTTTGCAACAAAGCCTGAGAACATGCGAAAAAGTTTTGATGACAAAAGCCACTAAAGATTTAATTGACGGTATGATGGGTCCGCTTTTTCTGATGATCGGTTTTGTGGAAACGCTTGATTATGATAAGGCTATTCAATATGAAGAGGAATCTATAATGTTTTTCCATGCTGATCATATTTTGGGTGCAGCCCAGGTGCTTATCGAAGATGCTGAAGGAACGCGGATTGTTTATACTGGAGATTTTAGGTTTGATGGAACTTCTGTTTTGGACGCGGATGTTCTTGTTATGGAAGCCACATACGGAAGCCCAGCTTGTAAACGCCCTTTCAATAAGGACGTTAAGGATTTACTTGTTTCCTTAGTAGATGAAGGATTAAAGCGTGGTCCAGTTTATGTTTTTGGCTACCACGGGAAACTCCAGGAAGTCATGCAAATCCTACATGAAACTGGCGTAAAAGCTCCATTTGTTGTCCCTGAAAGGGTTTTTCATGTTTCAAAGGTTTGTGAACGGCACGGTATGCGTCTTGGACGTTTGATGCTTTCTGAAGAGAGGGAAGCGAAGGAGTTGCTGGAAAGGAATTCGCCTTGCATAGCCTTCTATCATATGGGCTCAAGAAGCAAAGTTGGGCAAGGCGCTTTTCGCGTTTATGTTAGTGGTTGGGAGTTCAATTCCCCCTGCCGCGAAATTGCCAATAAAGAATATGTCATAGCTTTAAGCGACCATTCAGACTTTAACGGGTTAATGGATTACGTTAGGCGTTCAAAGCCAAAACTTGTGATCACAGACAATTTTCGCGTCGGCTATGCCGAAACACTAGCTAAGGAGATTCGTAAAAGCTTCGGGATTTCCGCTGTGGCGCTTCCCAAAAGATGATTTTTTAGCATAGTTTGAGCATTGTTCCTTGAACATTTCTGTGTGTAGTGTGTATTACGACAGAAGATTTATCTTCTATTCTTGCCTATTTTAACGTAGAATTCGGATTTGGATTCCGAATTCATACGACTTAAATAAAAAGAAACCAGACATTCGGAGTGCGGTACCGCAATGCCATCCCCACTACAGCCAGAGTTCTTCGCACTGCTGGGCATAGACCTTTTCTTAGCCATAAGCTTGCTAACATGCTTGTTAGATAGGCATTTTCCATGGCACCTACCATACCTATACCAGTTGGCAGCCCTAGCTGGGTTTGGACAGCTACTCGTAAGCAAAGAGTTCATGGCACTCTTCGGCGAGTACATGCGCTTCTGGTACAGTCTCCTATACCTAATCGTGGCTTTGGCAAACATAATCGCAGTCAACATGTACCTCGGCATAATGAAGAAACTGCTGAACTACGCGAAGGTTTTCATGTTCACAGTTACACTCCCGGTCTTAGCATTGGCTACGTTTTTCATATCCAACTATGCTGAGGTTGCTCTTCATCCGTTAGTGATGGTTCCTCAGATATCTTGGGAAGCCACGTTCATAGCAATTGTTGCCTTCGACACCTTAGTTGTGGGGTTAGGCACATACATCTTCTTCAAGCCAAGATGGTGGTACATAGCCCTTGGCGCAGGCACAGCGATCATGGGGGCAAGCGTCTACGCCATGCTTAAACCATCGTGGGGAGAGGCAGCATTCATAACGTCAGCCATAGCTCTCGCAATCGCCTGCGTCCTCGTCCTAGGAGTAAGCGTCTACGTCCTCGCAAGAATATGGAGGGACACGCTGAAAGAAAGAAAAAGAAGGAAGGAGGTGAAACAATAAAATGAAGATAAACTACAAGAAAGTGCTAAAACTCGTAACGCTGTTGATTACGTCAATGCTCATAGCCGTAGTAAGCGCTCAAGTCTACAGCTACATGTATATTGAAGGAAGTGGAACAATCACAAGTCAAGAATTAGGTTGGGAATTGGGGACAACAGCGCCGTCCGGATCAAAAATTGAAGGATCATACGTGAAACTCTTGAACCTTTCAATACCACAAAACAACCCAAAGAATTTCACCGATTGTGTGCGCATAGTCAACAATGATAACACGAACGATTACACATTCAGTTTAGAAATAGCTGAAGTAGGTGGCAATACGACCAAATTTACCACCTTCGACCTTATACTATACAACTCAACGAGCAGATATGCGACATTGGACGTTAAAACTAAAGGAAGCAGTGCATCCAATTTGTACATTGGAGCATCACAGACACTATATATTCGGTTCGAGGTAACCCCACTAACGGATGAGGCAGATGGATACATTTACTTCACAGTGAAATTGACCTACCAAAGCGCGAGCTAACAGCCTTACTCTTTTTTCTCTTTTCCTCTTTTCTAAGATAATCTAATCTATAGTATAACACAAAGGGTTGGTTTTTAATGCAGAAGCTTAAAATTGATGAATGAAAAATAGACAGAATTTTATGTCTTCGTGTAAGTAATAATAAGGAGATACGGTGAATGAAGCATGAGTAAGTCATCTTTAGTTTCAGGTTTCTATAAGCTTAGCTCTGAGGAACGTCTAGCTCTTGTTAAGGATTTTGCAGGACTATCCGATGAGGAAGTCGGCTTGTTGCAGAATACTGGTTCTTTGCCTTTGGATTTGGCTGACCGCATGATTGAAAACGTTGTTGGCGCTATCCCCATACCGTTGGGTATTGCTGTTAACTTCTTGATAAATAAGCGTGATTATTTGATTCCTATGGCTATTGAGGAGCCCTCTGTTGTTGCGGCTGCTAGCTATGCAGCAAAAATGGCACGCGACGGCGGAGGCTTTTACACGAGCAGCACACCACCAGTAATGATTGGGCAAATACAAGCGGTTGGCATAGAAGATCCGTATGCAGCGAAGATGCGAGTTTTACAAGCGAAAGAAGAGATATTAAAGAAGGCGAACGACCAAGACCCAGTGCTTGTTTCTGTCGGCGGCGGAGCAAAAGAACTAGACGCAAAAATAATCCAAACAACACAAGGACCGATGCTCATCACAGAGCTGCATGTGGACTGCCGCGATGCCATGGGTGCTAATGCAGTTAACACGATGGCTGAGGCTGTTGCTCCAATGATAGAACGCATAACAGGCGGACGCGTTTATCTGCGGATAATTTCTAATTTGGCTACAAAACGCTTGGCAAGAGCATGGTGCACAATGCCTAAAGAAGCTGTTGGCGGCGAAGAAGTTGTAGACGGCATAGTAAATGCTTACGCTTTTGCGGCAGCAGACCCATATCGGGCAGCAACACATAACAAGGGCATTTTAAACGGAATAATAGCAGTCATAATCGCAACATGTAATGACCACCGTGCAATCGAAGCTGGAGCCCACGCATACGCGGTCAAAAACGGCCAATATACAACGCTCTCTACGTGGGAGAAAAACGGAAACGGCGACCTAGTTGGCTCGATTGAGTTGCCAATGGCTGTAGGCCTCATAGGTGGAGCCGTGCGAACACATCCAATAGCAAGAATAGCCCTAAAAATATTGGGCGTAAAGACGGCTAACGAATTTGCCGAAGTTTTAGCTGCCGTTGGTCTGGCACAAAACTTGGGTGCCTTAAGAGCCTTAGCTCATGAAGGAATACAACGGGGTCACATGTCGCTCCACGCAAGAAACATAGCCATAGCAGCAGGCGCCACAGACGAGTTGATAGATTTAATTGCTGAGAAGATGATTGAAGAACGCAAAATCCGCATGGACCGAGCAAAAGAACTAATAGACCACTATAAGGCATCTGGGTAAATCCAGAATGTAAAAAGTGAAATCTAAGTGCGTGAAAACATATGAAGATAATCCCTGGACCAGCCTCCAAACAGTTAGGCGAAAAAGTAGCAGAGTTCTTAGGTGTAGAAGCAGTGCCGCTGGTTTTTAAAACATATCCAGATGGGGAATCCTATGTGAGACTCGAAGGCACAGTGCAAAATGAGGAAGTTGTCATAGTACAAACTACAAGCCCGCCGCAGGATGCAAGACTCATACAGTTAGCCTTACTTGCTGATGCAGCAAAGCGTCATGGTACAGAAAAAATAACCGCCATTGTGCCCTATTTGGCTTATGCCCGTCAAGATAGAGTGTTCCTTAAAGGCGAAGCCATAAGCATAGAAGCTATCGCACGGATGCTTAAGGCGGCCGGAGTTGATAGGCTTTTAACAGTGAATGTTCACCAAGCCAAGGTTTTGACAAAGTTTCCGTTTCCAGCAAATACAGTCTCAGCAATTCCCTTTTTAGCCGAATACTTCAAACAGAAAGGTTTTGAAAAAGCTTTTGCGCTTGCGCCAGATGATGGTGCATTATGGCTTGCTGAAGAAGCAAAGACTGTTCTCGGCGATGAATGTGGCTGTTTAGAGAAACACAGAGATCTTTACACGGGACAAATAACGATGAAAAAGAAATCACTTAATGTATATGGGAAGATTGTGATAATTTTCGACGATGTGATCAGCACGGGAGGCACTATTGCTTCAGCAGCAAAGATTATGAGGGGGCTTGGCGCGGATAAGGTCTATGCCGCTTGTGTCCATCCACTTCTAGTTGGAGACGCTGAAAAACGAATTCTTGAAAGTGGAGTGGAAGAAATAGTTGGCACAGATAGTGTTCCAAGTCATGTGAGCAAGGTTTCTCTTGCGCCTTTGATAGGTAAGGCATTAAAGGAGCATAAATGTGGCTAAACTTTTCTTCCTGCTTTCTGGCGAACATGAAACTCTGCCAGCTTCTGAAGTAAAGGCCATACTTGAGGCAGAAGGCTACGCCTTTAAAACGTTAGAGAAACTTGATCAGGCGTTAAGGCTAGAGGCAGATTTAAACTGTGTAGAAGCCATAAAACGCAGAGCAGCATTCACAAGACTTTCCGCGGTAGAACTGTTCAGTTCTGAAACAAAAAAAAGCACAATAGTTGAGGCTATGGGTTCCACAAGCCTAAACGAAGTCATAAATGAAGGGGAAAGCTTTGCTGTTCGTGTAAGACGCGTAAAGAGTTACGCTTCGAACATCGATGGAATGGTTCTCGAGAGAAAACTTGGCGAACTCATAATCAATAAAACAGCAAGAGCAAAGGTGAACTTGAAAAACCCGAATAAAACCTTCGTCGGAGTCTTAACAGATGGAAAGTTTATTTTTGGTGTAAAGCTCGCCGAAATTCCGCCAAAACCATTTGTCGAAAGACGCCCAAAGAAAAAACCTTTTTTCCATCCTTCGGCCATGCCGGCAAAGCTTGCAAGGTGCATGGTCAACCTCGCCAAGCCTAAGGTTGGAGAGCTCGTTTTGGATCCTTTCTGTGGAACTGGAAGCATGCTTATTGAGGCTGCGCTTATGGGATGTCGTGTTTTAGGTTTGGATATTCAGCGGCGCATGGTAAGGGGAAGCCTCAAAAACTTGACTTATTTTAACATAAGGCCTGAAGGCGTAATGGTTGCGGATGCACGAAACATACCAATAACAAATGTTGACTGTGTCGTAACTGACCCTCCTTATGGTACGTCTGCAACCACTCTCAAGCGGTCTACTAGGCAGATAGTTGAGGAAGTTTTAATGGTTGTTCACGACATGCTTGGTAAGGGACAGCGGGTCTGTATGGCCGCACCAAAAACATTAAACATTCAACGCATAGGCACAGCTTTGGGCTATAAGCATTTGAAGTCCCATTTCGTTTATGTTCACAGAAGCCTAACAAGAGAAATAGCAGTGTTTGAAAAGGTGTAACCCTATGAGTCTGCGTATAGTTTTCTTAGGCACTGCTGGAAGTGTTCCAACCCCCAAAAGAGGCTTACCAGCCCTACTTGTCCATCGTAAAGGCGAACAAATAATGTTCGACTGCGGCGAGGGCGTACAGAGGCAAATGATAAAGGCTAAGGCTGGGTTCCATAGAAAAATGAAAATTTTTATTACGCACATGCATGGGGACCACGTTTTAGGCCTGCCAGGACTGCTACAAACAATGGCTTTGCTTGACCGAGAAAGAAAGCTTGACGTTTACGGACCGCCCGGAATAAAACGTTTCCTAGAGGATATTAGAGAAACAGTGCAGTTTGTTCTGACTTTTCCAGTTGAGATTCACGAGGTACATGAGGCGGGTGTTGTATGCGAAGAAGAAGAATACGTTGTTCAAGCGGTTTGGGCGAACCACGTTATCCCAAGCCTTGCATATGCATTCGTAGAAAAGCCGCGTCCTGGAAAGTTCTATCCAGAGAAGGCCGAAGCATTAGGTGTACCAGAAGGCCCAATGTGGTCGAAACTTCAGCATGGTCATAAGGTTAAGCTGCCAAATGGACGAGTTGTAAAGCCTGAAGACGTTACTGGGCCGCCTAGACCAGGAAGGAAAATTGTTTACACGGGCGACACGAGACCGTTTAGAGGCTTTGTGAAGTTTGCGGCTGGTGCAGACCTGCTTATTCACGATGCCACATTAGATCATGAGTTGGCTGAAAGAGCAGTAGAAGACGGCCACTCAACACCAGATCAAGCGGCTAAAAACGCGAAAAAAGCGAAAGTGAAACAGCTTATTTTAATACATATTAGTGCAAGATACGAGGACACAAGCATACTTTTGCAACAGGCACAGAAAATCTTCAAAAATACACAAGTGGCAGAAGACTTCATGAAAATTGAAATTCCGCTTTTGAACAATTAAAAAGTCGTCAAGCGAACAATTCTTTTAACTTGCGCATGCTCTCCTCAACATGCCCAACAGACTCAACAATTAAAATCTTATTATAAGATATTTTTCTAAACAGATTTGCAACTTTCCCCCAGTTGATGGTGCCATAACCTATCCCCAGATGTTGATCGTCTTTTCCATCATTATCACTCACGTGCACGTGCATAAGCCTATTTGTAAAGGTTGTCAAGAAAAGTTCTATCTGCCTGTTCAAATTTGCATGTCCGATATCCAAGACGAATCCTATATCTTCGTCAACTTCTTCATAAAACTTGGCGAAGTCTTCCACGCTTTTCATTAGAAACGGGTAAGGTTCTGGCACGTTTTCTATGGCTATTTTCACGTCATAATCGTTTGCGATTTTGAACAGCAGTTGTGTGGTTTTACGGTTTTGAAGCCAGTCCATGTTAGGATAGAACATGCTAACGGCTGTTTTTAGTCCCGGGTGGAAAATCCATAGATGAGCGTTTAAATCGCTTGCATAAGCAATTGATTTCTCCAACCTTTTTAGCATAGCTTTCAAAACTGGCTTAGAAGGCGAAGCGATATTTATGTCTGCAAAGGGCGCGTGCACATGATATTTTAAGCCATAAGATCCTCCTATATTTTTCAAAACTGAAACTCTCCATTTGTTTAGAGCATGAAACCCGTCATCAATGATTTCTATGTAGGCCGTTTCTGCCTTGATAAGGCGTTCAGTCATTTTCTCGAAGGGTTCGCCTAAACAGTAAAGCATGGACAAACCAATTTCAGGCTTAACCATAGGCTGATCCCAGCAAAGCCCAAACAAGAATTTTAACGTTCTCGCTTCTTGCTTATAACGTGATTTGTCGCATAGGCGAAATTTTTCTTAGCGGGACAAAGCTGCGAAAGGGTTATTCTGATTCGGATTTTTGTTTGGAGATAGAGAGTTTAAGAATTAACATTCACGTTTCATAACCGATTTATAAATGATTTCTCGAAAGTGCGTTGTGGGACTTATCCTAGAGGAAATACCTTTGCACGACCGCTGTTTGAAAACGACTCATGCTGGAGAACTTGAAGGAGCCGGGTTAATCTGAAAAATACCGATGAAAGGTTAACCGAGTTCTTTTCAAAAGATAGCCTTCTTGCTGACGCCTTCAAGAGTCTAATGGAAAATGCTGGCGATGCCATCTACATTCTCGACAAACATGGGAACTTCGTGACTGTTAACCGTAAAGCAGAAGAACTAACCGGTTTCAGACGAGAAGATTTTGTTGGAGAATCCTTCAGAAAAATCATTCCACTCAAAAGTTTGCCTAGGGCAATTAAAGGCTTTCTGGATGTCATCAGAGGAAAGGAAATTAGACTCGAATTAGAGCTCAGAACAGCTTTCAAGAAAACTGTTCTGGTTGAAGTTACTTCAAGGCCGTTAATCATCAAAGGAAAAACTGTTGGGACTCTCGGAATTGTACGTGACATTACTGATCGCATTGTGATGGAAAACAGGTTGAAAGAAGCAAATAGAAAACTTGAAATGCTTTTTGAAACAGCCATGGAAGGAATCACAATTGTAGATGCGAATGAAAACCTCACTTTTGTAAACAAAGCATTTGCTAACATGCTGGGCTACAAAGAAGATGAACTTCTAGGTATAAATTTACGAAAGCTTGTTGATGAGGAGAGTTTCCAAAAAATCAGAAAGCAGACAGAGGCTAGGAAGAAAGGAAAGATTAGCCGTTACGAACTCATTTTATATCGTAAAGATGGTGAGCCACGCATTGTCCAAGTGTCAGCATCACCTTTGTGGAATGAGGACGGAAGCTTTGCTGGTTCTATAGGCATTGTTATGGATTTTACAGAACGCAAGAAAGCAGAAGAAGCGCTGCACGAGAGCGAGGAGAAATTCAGGAAAATCTTTGAGAGCGCTAATGACGGCATGGTATATCTGGACAGACTTGGAAGAGTTCTCGATGTCAATGAAAGGGCTGTGGAATTGTTTTGCGGATCAAAAGAAGAACTGTTAGAAAAGCATTTCACGCAAGTAGGTGTATTTTCTTCTAGAGATAAATCAAAGATTACGGGTGCTCTTGCAGATATTCTTACAGGTAAGAAGGCTACGCTTGAAATATGCATCAACAATAAAAAGGGTCAAGAGCTATACTTAGAATGTTCAGGTTCTTGTACGAATATCGATGATAAACTCGTTGGTATATTGGTTATTGCAAGGAACATTACAGAAAGGAGACTGATGCAGAGAAAACTGGAAGAGTATTCTCAGCACTTGGAAGAAATGGTTGAGAAGAGAACCAGACAGTTGAAAGAGGCACAAGAACAACTCATCAAATCTGAAAGACTCGCCGCCATCGGACAGATAGCAGCAATGATCGGTCACGACCTACGGAACCCGCTAACAGGCATTGCGAGCGCCATATACTACTTGAAAACAAAGTCATTCTCAAAAATGGACAACAAAGCCATGGGAATGCTAGAGCTTATTGAGAAAGACATAGATTACTCGAATAAAATTATCACAGACCTTCTAGAATACTCAAGAGAAATACGACTAGAACTAACTAAAACTGACCCTAAAGCAATCACCGAAGATGCGCTCTTGTTAGTTGAAGTTCCAAAGAACGTCCAAGTGCTAGACTCAACAGGGAGCAAACCAAGAATAACGATAGATTCGGAGAAAATGAAAAGAGTTTTTGTAAATCTGATTAAAAACGCAGTTGATGCCATGCCCAATGGCGGCAAGCTTACACTGACGAGTAAGGAATCAGGTGGCTATGTGGAAATTGTCTTGGCTGATACTGGAACAGGTATGCCGAAAGAGATTATGGAGAAACTTTGGACCCCATTCTTCACGACCAAAGCAAGAGGAATGGGGTTAGGCTTAGCCGTCTGTAAACGAATTATAGAAGCTCATGGAGGCAAGATTTCTGTGGAAAGCACTGTTGGCAAAGGCTCAACCTTCACTGTAACGATTCCTATCGAACCTAAATCAGAAGGAGGTGACAAAGTATGGGTGAACGTGCCAGAATCCTTGTTGTCGACGACGACGAAAGCATAAGGGAAGTCTTGGCAACAATACTGGAGGATAATGGATACACTGTTGATACTGCAAAAAATGGAAGAGAAGCCGTCAAAAAGTCTGAAGCCAAATACTATAACCTAGCTTTGATGGACATTCGGCTTCCCGATGTGGAAGGAACAAGGCTTCTAACGAAAATAAAAGCCACGACACCTAAAATGCGAAAAATAATCATTACAGGCTATCCATCGTTGCAAAACGCCATCGAAGCCTTAAACAAAGGCGCGGACGCTTACGTAATGAAACCTTTCGACATGGATAATGTCCTAAAAACAATCAAAGAACAACTGAGAAAGCAAGAGCAAGAGAAGAAATATAGCCAAGAAAAAGTCACAGAATTCATTGAAACACGCGTCAAGGAACTAGAAGAAGAGAAAACCATAACCCACAAAAAACCACGCTAAACATCCTCAACTTTCAATCCCTCGGAAACGTGAAACTTTATAGTTTACAAAACGTATTTTTAAGCTTGGGAAATTCATGGTTGAAGAAACAGACATAATAGAATTTCTCAAAGGGCATGATGGTAAAGCATCCCTTAATGATATCGCAGATGGTTTAGGCATACCCAAGTATGGACCTGACTCCGCTTATGCGCTCTTACAAACCTTAAAAACTAAAGGGACCATTGAACGTCGAGGCGAACTTTGGACTCTAGTAGCTGAAGAAGTTAAGCCTCTGGAAAAAGCTGCAGAAGCACCACTACCACCACAACCGAAAATAGAAGAAGCTGCTATTCCAGAAGTGGAGACGCTCATGAAAGCCATGGCAAAGACCATTACAGAAGCAATGAAAGGCGCCAAAGCCCCAGCGGATGAGTGGGAACTTGCAACAAAACCAATGACAACAAAAATCGAGAGAAAAGAAGAAAAACTAAGCTCTCTCGTCTTAAGGCCAGATGAGGCGCCTGAAGCTAAGAAACCATTGTTAGGCTTCTCAACAGGCACATTCATAGATCATTTCTTCCTAACGCCAGAAGGAAAAACCTTAAACGGCCTGCCAATATGCGGACAATTCGCAATTACAGGTTTACCTGGAGCTGGAAAATCCATACTTGTTGAGGAAATAGCCGTTAAGGTTGCTGCTTCAAGTCGAAAGGTTCTTTTTGCAATGGCTGAAGACACATGGAAAAGCGCAACACCACGCTTCGATTTGCAGTCACGTCTAAAACAGAAGGCAGACATTTTAGGTTTAGACTGGAACAGAATCCGTGAAAACCTTTTCGTGCTTGACACAGTGGCTTATCCAGAACTTCGAGAATGGAACACTTTTGCGGAAACATACCGTTACATCGCTGAAAAGGAGAAAATCGAACTAGCCTTAATCGATTCTGTGACAGTTCTTGAAGCCTACCGTGGAGCACTAAAGTACCGGGTAATGGAAATAGCCAGATACAACCAAATCAAAGGCATAACAGCCCTATACGTCAACCAGCGAAGCGCAGAGGTGTGGGACAGCTATGACATGGCTGGCGGCATAGGCCTAGCCCACAACTTGGACGGAACAATAATAGTTGATTATGGACGTGTATACTGGTATGACCAACAGGTTGATTTGGACGCAAACAGAGGTGAATTCGTCCGCATAGCACGCGTTTTAGACTGCAGAATGAGCAACTTTGAGAGAAGAAGAATAAAAGTCGGCATAACAGCGGACGGCTTTCTGAAGGCATCAGAGCCTATACCAAAAACTAAAGAAGCTTTATGAGTTGCAGTATGAACGATATCCAGTTCAATCGTTATAATTTTGTTTTTGTTAGGTTTCTCTCCACTTAGCCTTGCGCCATACTACAACTATAGAGGCCAGAGTCAATGTTGCAAGGATAAGCCAACGAACAATAACTATTTCTTGAGGCAATTGCAAACTACCAGAGTAAACCCTAATCAAGCCAGCAGCGTTGGAAGTTGGAAATATCATGGCTATCCAGCTCAAACCACCCAAAAGTTCTTCGGGATAATACACAGGTGGCATGAAAATCAAGCCTAGTCCAAGAATGTTGGATAAATTGTTTAGGGTGTAAACGCTGGCTCTTTGAAGATATGTTGATATAATAAATCCGATTCCGCTTAATGCGGCCCAACACAGAAGCAGAGACGCAATGAGCCAACCTATTGATGAAAGCGGCAAAATCCCCAGCCAAAGAGCTATCGCCATAAAGAATATCAAGCTTGGAGCCGAAATTAATAAAGGAGCTAAAGCTACTCCCACAGCATACGAGATAGGATTCACTGGCATAGCAACTATCATTTCTCTTATTTTCACATACCTATCCCAAGTAACGTCTTGAATGGCGGCGGCTATTCCGATGAAACTTATTGTAGAAACTATTGCACCTACAACTCCATAACTGATCTGACCGCCAAAAACGAGAAGAAAGAACAGCGGAATAGAGCTGATTAACCCAATCATGAATAACATTAATGGTTGCCTTTTGAAGTCAGGGATAGATTTTAGGGCAGCAATTATTAGTGTGTCTTTAATCAACTTTAGGTTCAAGCTTCTTCGCCTCCGACAAGTTTTACAAACACATCTTCAAGCGTAATAGGCGCAGTTTCAGCTTTTAACCCCTTTTTTAAGGCTATCTTAACAAGCTCTATTGCCTCATTTTCGTCTTTCAGATAAATTATTTGTTTGCCGCCGAATTTTACGACGCGGTTGTTGTTCTGTAACAATTTTGCGTTTTTCGAATTGCCTTCTACAACTACTCGAAATTTTTCCTTTGCTAAGCCTTTTATTTCTCCAAGAGTTCCCTCAGCTATCACTTTTCCCTTGTTAATTATCGCAAGTCTGTCAGAGATCATCTCAGCCTCCTCCATTATATGAGTGGTTAAAAGTATCGTCTTCCCTTGCTCGACCAATTCCCTCAAAACAGCCCAGACTTTTCTACGCGCTACCGCATCTAACCCGCTCGTGGGTTCATCGAGCATCAGAATGTCTGCGTCTGACGCTAACGCTGAAGCAATTACTGCACGTTTTTTCTCTCCGCCTGAAAGCGTTGCACATGTCCTTTTTCTCATTTCCCACAGTTCAACTGCTTTTAAAGCCTTTTCAGCATTTTCTTCCACTTTACGCTTTGGCATGGCTCTGAGCAACGAGAAATAATAACAGTATTCCCACGGTGTGAAATTGCTGTATGTTTGGACATCCTGCGGAACAACGGCAATGTGTTTCCGCACTTCATTCGCCTGCGTCATTACGTCGTATCCAAAAACACGCGCCTCTCCTTTTGTCAGTGAAAGCTGAGTGGAAATAATCCTTAAGAAAGTGGTTTTGCCAGCTCCGTTTGGACCTAGCAGTGTAAAGAGTTCGCCTTTATTGATAGAGAGACTGACCTCTCTAAGAGCCTCAACGGCTTCCTTGCCTCGGTAAACTTTGACGAGACTATCAGATTTTATGGCTTCCATCAGTTCTCAGTTCTCCCCATTCATGGAGCAATATAATGATTGAACAGTTTTATTAAATATTCTTGGCAAAAGTGGACACGTATCTGATCACTTTTCTGATCTAGAAAGGGCCTAAAACTGGAAATGGTTTCTCATGCTTAAACCAATGTTTGCGGTGGTTTTGTATTGTTCACCGCGGAGCCCTAAGGCAATTTCTATGAACTCTTTGAGGGTGTAACCAGTGAAATCCAAAGTGGGTTTTCCGTACCTAAGACCACTACATGTAGAATCTGCATATATGAACAGTCTATTTTCTCCAAAACCATATGCAGCTTCGCTTGCGTATCCATAGTCGGGTTTGCTAAGGACTTTAAAAGGCCAGAGCTTGCATGCCTTAGGTTTCATATATTGCAATCCACATAGATGTATGTTTGAGAGGTTGTAAAGGAAAGCACATGAGCCGTCGCTCCTCCTTTTTATGAATATCTTGTTCAAGCCCGAAGCGGTTGTCTCTACGCCGTAGTTTTTAACGATTTTTAGCCATTCATGAAAGTTTAGAACGACACTGTAGGCTTTGCAGCATGTGCCGCATGCGTTGCATTTCCAGTCAGCAATGTATTTCCATGGAACAAACAGCATTTTCTTCGCTCTAGAATCTTCAGAAAGTATTTTCTCTTAAAAACTTATTTGCAAAAAGGTTTTAGTTTTTCCACAATTTCCCTTGGAATTTGCGTGGCTTTTCCTGTTTCTTTGTCCGCTGCCAAAACTACTGTGTAGCCATTTGCCACCAATGTTGCTGATTCTTTATTGAAGATTTTGAAGCCGTATTTTACGGATTTTTCTTTCAATTCCTCTATCGTTAATTCCACTTCAAGCAGGTCGTTGAATTTGGCTGGTCTTTTGAACTGGCAGAAAGCTTCAACCCTTGGAAACCAAAGCTCCTTATCAGCAAAATCCTTAAAGCTGAAGCCTAGATCTCTATAAAATTCTTCTTCTGCTCTTTCGAAAAATCTGAAATAGTTAGAGAAATGGACGACTTGGGCAGCGTCGGTGTCTGCCCATGAAACTCTAAAAGAAGTCTTGAAAGAGGTGGGCGACATATAACTCTCACACGGTGAAAAACTAAAATTTCTTATATAGATAAATCGTGTGTGAAGGGTACCCCAACTTTAGGTTTTCACAGAAATTATCAACCTTAACGGGTTTCCATCCAACAATTTCATAATCATGAGAAATCACACGGACGCCGGGTTTAAGCTCAGCCTCAAGTTTAGGCTTGACTTTTTCGTTTGCACTTGTTGTTAGGTATAGGAAAACAACATCCGCCGAAGTTAAGTCCACGTTGAGCAAGTCGCCGTTAACTATTGTCACTCTATCTTGCAGTCCCTGCTCGTAAATGGAGCCTAGAGCCTTTTTCACAAGGTCTTCTCTCAATTCTACGCCGACGGCTCTCGCACCAAAATCTTTTGCAGCCATTATAACTGCCCTGCCGTCGCCGGCTCCCAAGTCAAAGAAGACTTCTCTCGGTTTTAATTCAGTCAATATAAGCATTTGGCGGACTACTTGCGGTGGACTTGGAACATAAGGTGCAATGAACAGGTCATGAACCTCCGTTCAAACTAGGCTTGTTACCCATTCTGACTTACCCTATGATATTGTTCTTTTAAAGATTTTCTGCACGATTTAAGCAACATATGTGGCTTTCTTAGGCGCCGGTCTTCTGGCTTCGCCGCACTTCATGCAGCTTTGAGCGCATAATTCAAGGTATTTTGCTTCGTCTTTGGAACCAACCGCCTCAGCGGCTTTGCTGCACAGTTCACTTGCTTCTTGGCATCCACGTTCTTTGCACAGTTTTGAAATGGAAAGACAAACTTCATTCACGTCTTTAGGGTCTAATACAGCCCTGTTTGTGCGAACAAGCAGGCAGATTTCCCTTGCCAAAACGCATGTTTGAACATATTTGACTCTTTCGAGAACTTCTTCCCGAAGCTTATTTCGACTTATTTCCAAGGTTTTGGTCTCCACTCATCAGCAAGCAATAAGAATGCTTACGCACAAATAGGCAGACTTTCATTTAAAAGTTGTTGTAAGTCTTGACGGTTACTGAATAAGCTAAAGAAGCCTCACAATCACGAGAAAATAACTTTAGATTTTACCAGAATCTTTTGCTCAGGGCTTTGCGTTCAGCTTCAAGAACTAGTTCATAAAATCTGTCATTAAGTTTAGGCTCTTCTTCGGGAACATCACTAACATCCGATGGACGAACTTTTCTAGCACACAATGCCACGGCTGCAGCTTTTCCATGTTTCGCTATTAACTGTGCTGTTTGCAATGCCTGTTTTTGCAGTTTTTCTTCGCTTTTCGTCAATTTTTGGCCTTTCTTTTCCATCAGAGGTAGCACTTTCTCTTCCTCCACCTTTAGAAGCCCTATTGCTGTTGAGCTGCATTTTGGACATTTCGGCTTGTCTGGCAAGTCCTTTGCGCGTATCATTTCCGTGTAACTCCAACAGTTTGTGCATATGAAATTGCATGTTTCGTTAAGTAATCGTGCTTTTGCGGATTCTATGAGAACGGCGCGCATTCTTTCAGGAGGAATCAAGTCTGTTTTCATGCTTACACGTTCAATGCCAACACGGGCAACAGGCGTAGCATTTCCAGCAGTTTCGACTTTTTGTAATTGAATTTCGCCTTCACGGATTTTTCTGAGAATATAAACAAGTTTTTCCAAATCTAAGTCCTTTGTGAACACTTCTTTTAGTGCTTCCTCATAGATTGGCGTGTCCTCAAAACTTTTTATCAGCCTTTGCAAGCTTACATTGCTGAAGTCAGCCCACTTCTTTAAGGCTCCGAAACGCCTTGCCACGTGAATCATTCTCCTCTTGAAAAGTCCAGTTTTCACAACGGCACTTGTTAAAGTGTCTCTGACTGCTTGGTCTGACATAGTTGGCATTTCGTTAAGCAACATGGCTATTTGATCTGCGTTTGCAGCTCCCATTGTTTGTACGAAAATACGGTAAGGATCATGTTGAACCACAATGCCGTATCCGACTTTTTCGGACAGCAGCTGCCCCAATAATTGGGCTAGGGCTCTGTTCGTAAGGGAACCGAAGTTAGCGTGAATTATGACGAATTCTTCCCAGTCTTCGAAGATTATTCGTTTGTCTGTGGGAACTGGAAATCCTGATGCAACCTGATCTATCGTTTCGGCTAGCCCACGCAAAATCGTGTCCTTATCGGATGGATACTGCTCACTTAATTTAGCGGCTATTTCTTCTGGTGAAAGTCCTTTTCGCGTTTGTTCTTCAACAAAACCTCTAATAGAGCCTACTTCCTGCGCCACTTCGAATGGCACTGGGATTTCTTCACCTATCCAGCTTGGTATAGCGCCAGTATGGTCGTCAACTGGTTTCACGTGAACCTTTTCCTCAGAAACGTGCAGAATCCGCCACGGGCTTCCTCTTATAATGAATTTTATTCCTGGTTTGCCATATTCAGCCATGAAAGCTTCGTCTAAAACACCTATTGCAGAGTCGCTTGACTCATCAACAACAAGAAATTGTTTTTCTTCAGGTATCATGGACAAGTTATCAAAATAGTATTCGAAGAGGGCTTTTGCTCCTCGTGGCTTCAAAACAACCTTGTCTTCAAAGGAGACCCATGCCAATCGCGGAAAGCGTTGGTGCATGTACCTGAGGATTTTTTCGATGTCTTCTACTGTTAAATCCTCGTAGGGGTAGGCGTTTCTGAACATTTCTAGGATTTCGTCGAATTCGAGCCTTCTATTCTTGAGCAGCAACCCTGCAATCTGATGGGCTAGGGCGTCGTAGGGCTTGGGCGGAATTTCCACTGGCTCCAAGTCTTCTTTTAGGGCGCTTCCGGCTATTGCTAAAGCTTCGAGTGTGTCATCAGAGTCCATTGCAACGATTATTCCCTCGGCTATGCGTCCAATTCTGTGACCGCTTCTGCCGACACGCTGTATGAGCCTCGTGACCTGTCTTGGACTCATGTATTGTATAACTAGGTCTATTCTGCCGACGTCTATGCCCAGTTCGAGGCTGCTTGTGCATACAAGTCCTTTTAATTCGCCGTTTTTCAAGCCTCTTTCAGCGGCTATGCGGGATGGTTTGGCAAGAGAACCGTGATGTATTGAAACTGGGAAGTCTATGTCCCAGACTTTGAATCTGCTTGCTAAAACTTCTGATATTGCTCGGGTGTTGGTGAACAAAAGCACGGATTTGTGCCTACTAATGTAGTCGCGGATTATTCTCAGTCTAGCGGCAACTTCCGGATGAGTATAAAGCTGTCCAGCAAGCTTGACATCCTCACTGTCAGGCTTTGGAAAAACAATTTTCAACCGCATCATTCTGGCGACTGGAACACGGACAATTTCAACGCTTCGACCCTTTCCAACGAGAAACTGAGCAACCTTTTCCGGACTTCCAATCGTGGCGGATAAACCTATTGTTTGGAAGTCTTTGCCAATCATGGTCCTAAGCCTTTCTAAAGCTAGTGATAGTTGGCTTCCTCGTTTGCTGTCAGCCATCTCGTGTACTTCGTCGATTATTACCCACCGCACTTGTTGCAAGTGCTGGCGCATGATCCAGCCAGGCAAAATAGCCTGCAGAGTCTCAGGAGTTGTGATTAGTATGTCTGGTGGGCTTCTGGCTTGTCTTGTCCGTTCCCTTGTTTCGGTGTCGCCGTGTCTGACCGCCAATTTTACGTCTAGGTTGTTGCACCACCATTCGAGCCTTTCGAGCATGTCGCGGTTTAGGGCTCGCAAAGGTGTAATGTACAAAACCTTGATGCCTGGGGTTCCCTGCTGCCCCTGAAGAAGCATGCTCAAAACAGGCAGAAAAGCGGCTTCGGTCTTGCCAGTAGCTGTAGGCGAAATAAGAAGCACGTTTTTTCCGCCGAGAATTTTGGGAATAGTCTTTTCCTGCGGTTCTGTCGGTTTCGAGAATTCCCTCTGCTCAACAAGCCTTCGAACGGGCTTAACAAGTAAGTCAAAAGCGTTTTTGGGAGATTCTTTCAATGTTGATTTGGCGCCTCGGTGCTGATAGGAATAGCACGAAGCCATAGGTAAAAGCATTTTGCATTTCGAAAGGACAACTCTGGATTGCGCATTTCTTCTAGTCTTGAGGCTCTACCCCCTCCCTTATTTATAGATTGAACTTCTAATACGCTCGCCAAATAACTTATATCACATTGTTTTAAGGTAAAACACGAGAGAGATGGCTGTTGACTAAAAGAGTGGAGAGACGTACCAAGCGCGTTAAGAAGAGAAAGATTCAGGTTGAAGTTCGGCAGATGGTTCTCGAAGACCTCTCAGAGGTTTGGCATCTTGGCGAGAAAATCTTTACGCCTTCAAGTTTGCAGTTTACTTACAGGACATGGAACATTGACGAGTTACTGTCACTTTTCAACAGCGACCCAGAACTCTGCCTTGTAGCCGAAGAGGCAAAATCAGAGAAAATAGTTGGATTTTCCTTGGGAACGATTTTGAAACGCCCTTTCAGTCCATGGACATACGGCTATTTCATATGGGCAGGTGTACAAAAAAGGCTTCAGAAAAGTGGTGTTGGAAGAAGATTGTATAGAGAGTTAGAGAAACGCTTCAAGGATAAAGGTGTACGTATTGTGATAGTTGATGTGGAAAGCAACAATCCAGCGGGAATTCGCTTCATCAAAAAGCTGGGATTTAAGGAAGCTCAAACGTACATCTGGTATTCTAAGAATTTGGAACAATAAAAGGGATAAAAATATTAGTCTATTGGAGTGACATGTGCCTTCGTTCGTAGTACTGGCGTGTGGGTGTAGTCTCCCCAGCTTCCAGCCACAACCAGCTTATCAGAAACAGCGTCAACATTCTGCAGCATATTCAACAGGTTATCCAACAATCTAGATTTCTTTAATGCACCAGCCATTTCACCGTTTTTAACAGCATAAAGCCCCATTCTTAAGACGCTCGTGAAGTCTCCCCTTGTTGGATTCGTCACGCGAGTGTAGTGAAAACGGCGCACAAGCAAACCATGCTTCGTTTCTTCCAATATTTCCTCTCGCTTCCATTTTCCAAGTTTAAAGTATGGGTTTCTAGGCGCGGGAATAGGTTCGCCGTTGTAGTTTTTGCCTGGAAAAGCACTCACGCCCACAGCAGATGCCGCTCGAACAGCGCTTCCTGTTGTTTTCTTCTCTTCCATGGCTCCATAAAAACTGTCGTAGACGAAGGTTTTCAAAACGCCATTATCAATTATTACATGCTTTTCCGATGGTGTTCCTTCATCATCCACCGGTGCTGAACCTACACCGTTAGACATGAGCGGGTCATCAACCAACGTTATTTGCGGGCTTGCAATTTTTTTGCCTAGCTTATTTAGGAACAGCGGATAGTAAAGCTTCGCCATCATAGAACTTACTAGCCTAGAAACGTAAGCAAACACTCCGTTGGACGGTTCATAATCCAATATGACTGTATACGTGTCTTCCTTTAACTTTTGAGATTTCAGTCCGGAAACAGCCATTTCAGCAGCTTTTTCTCCAACATCCTTAGGCTTCAACTCTTTCAGGCTTCTTCCAGCAGTTGCCTCAGAACCCTCAGAAACACTTTCGCCATTTTTAGCCGTCGCACTTAAACTGGCCTCAAAGAATGTTCCTGCGTTTTCCGCCGAAACTCCATGACTATTCAACACCAAAGTTTCATAATTAACGATGTTTAGCACTCCAGCATTGTCCACGATTTTCTTGTTATACGCTATAGATGCCTCCACCATGTCATGGGCAAGCGCAACAGCCTTCTCAGATGGAAGCTCAGCTAACCTTTTATCATATATTCCGGCAACCCTCGGTATTTTGCCAAGCTTTGGAAAAGAGTATTTGAATGGCAGTTTTCTAGCCTTTGCTGTAGATTCAGCAGCATCCAGAAGTTTCTCCAAAGATTTTTTGGAAAGGTCTGCTGTTGAACTGAAGCCTAACATGTTGCCTTTAATCACTCTCAATCCAACACCTATATCGTGTACGCCCTTGGATTCGAAAACGGCATTGTTCACTAACCTTATGGTAAGCACTTTATTTGAAACCAGATAAGCCTCAGCCTCATCAAGTTCTCGTTTTTCAGCCATTTTCAGAACAATCTCTCCAGACTCCTTCAAACTCTGTAAAATCCTTGCCATGCTATTTCACCCCTAAAATCGTGGCTACCCCGCGAATATACGGACCTCCATTTCCAACGTATAATGACTGCATAGGGTCGCCTTTTCCGCATCCGGGCAGTGGGACAATCTCAACTTTTTCGCTGACGGCGTTTATACTCTTGAAGAATTGAGGCGCCGTGGCAGTTAAGGCTACATCCCTTAAATGCGCAGTCAGTTCACCGTTTTTTATTTCGTGGGCTTCTTGACCACTGATCGTCCAGTTGTAGCGTTTATCATCTATTGATGGATGCCGCATGCACGAGATTAAGTACCCATGCTCAGTCTCCTCAATTAATTCTTCCTTTTTCCAGTCGCCCTCGCCGAAGAAAGTGTTTGACATGCGTATTAATGGAATGTACTCAAACGTTATTGCACGCATTCCAGCGTTTGGTTCAACGCCAAAGATTGCGGCAGTTTCCCGGCTGTGCATGTGCCCCTTCAAGACTCCTTTTTCGATGAGTAATTTCCGCTGGGCTTTTACACCCTCGTCATCGTATAGATAATAGCCCAAAGTACCTGGGATAGTTGGATCGTCGTAGGCTGTAAAATATTTTGAGCCTATTTTCTCACCAATTTTCCCAGCCCACCATGTTGTTCCAGCCCACGCGGCTTCACGTCCGAGAACCCTATCGGCTTCACTTGGATGCCCAACGATTTCATGGACGAGTAAAGCAGCATAATCATTGTCAAGGATGACCGTGGCGTCTTTTTCGGTTTTAGCAGCTTTAGCTTCTAGTAGGCCTTCAGCTTTACGTCCAACCTCTGAGCCTATCTTCTCCATATCGTTTTTTTGGAATATTTCATACCCTCCAGAATGCCCAACGGTTTTTTCATAAAACTGCATCGTAGCACCTTTCTTGGAATCAGCTTTCAACGAAACCCACGTTACAGAGTTAGAAAAACGAATGTTTGCACCTTCACTGTTCACGAACACTTTATTGATTTTTATTCCAGTATATTCCGCAAGTCTTCGAGCAATTTTCTTGGACGTGTGCAGGTTTTTCTCCCAAGTGATTATCTGCTTTAGCTTATCCTCAAAGGCTAAGTCTTCAAGGTCAACTTTCACTTGAGTTTTGTATGAGATCTTGTAAACTTTTGTGGGCGCAACTTTGACTGGGTTTTGGACATGTTTGCCGGATGCGTTTGCCACTTTGAATGCAATTTCAGCAGTTTGTCTTATGCTTTTTTTAGTTAAATCTGTCGTTGACTGGAAACCCCATGCCCCATTGACTAATGTTCGAATACCTATTCCGCGCTTACGATTAATGATTCCCCGCTGAACCTTGCCGTCAGCAACCATTATAAGCTCATTATAATGGTCTTCAAGCCTTGCATCAACATAATCTGCGCCAATTTTAGAAGCATGATCAACGGCAAGTAAAGCCAAATCCTCTTCCATAGTTCATTCCATCCGTTTATGTAAGCATTTTTTGGATTTTACTTAAAAGTTTTTGCAGAATCACCTTTTTCCTTTGCAAAGAACATGTCTAAACTTGATGTTTAAGTGGAGCGTTTCTACCCGAAAACAATGGAAAGTGTTTTATCCATCATTGTATGAAACCATGGTAATCGAGAATATTGGAGGAAACCAAATGGCTAAATGTAAAAAATGCGGAACCGATGTTCCCAGGCCGAGAAAAACATGGGCGCTAAAAGGACGCCCCGACAAACAAGGCAAAAGATTGGAATTGACCATAGGACTTTTCGACTGTCCAAAGTGCAAGAAGCCCTTCCGAGAAGTATTGAGCAAGAAGAAGATTTAGAAGTCTTTGCAAACGCTGGCGAAGATCCACATGCCGAAAAGTGGAACAACAGAACACCTCTGCCCAGAATGTGGAAACCAAGCAAAAGACCCGTATAAAACATGGGAGCTAGTCGCTCCGTTTCCAGATAAAAAAATGAGAATCACTGTAACAATCTTCGGCATGTACGAATGTCCAAAATGCGGCAAAAAATTCAAGGGAATTGTAAGCAAAGCCAAGCTCGGCGCCGAAGGCGTAGAACTTTAGGCTTATCCTTTCCCCCCTATTTTTTCAATTTTAGAGCGTTAAGTTTTAAAGTATAGAAGCCTAAATCAACAAGAACGCTTCAGTTGACGGAAGGCACAGGGTTGGCAGCAGCAGCAACAACTCTCAAAAAAATATGGAAAAATGAGTATTTCCAGACAGCATTAATGAGCATTTTAATGATAGGAATAGTTTTCGGGTTCTGGTACGGCGTTCAATGGATGCTTAATACGGAGTATCCTGCATTGGCCGTAGCTTCCAGAAGCATGCTACCAACATTAAACGTTGGCGACCTAATAATAGTTCAAGGAACATCTCCGGATCAAATATATGCCAATTATACAACTGGAGACATCATTGTTTTCAGAAGCCCAAACAATCCGGATGAACTCATTGTTCACAGGGCGGTTAACAAGGAAACGGAAAGCGATGGTTACTTGTTTACAACAAAGGGAGACAACAATGAAAGGCCTGATCCATACAAAATTCATGAAAGCAATCTCGTTGGAAGAGTAGTTGGAAGAATCCCTTATGTAGGCAACTTTTCTTTACTCATTCACTCGCGTGAAAATATGTACCTCTTCACGGTTATCATGATCATTTTGATTGTTATATTATTAACATTTCCTTTCGAGAGTGATAAAGAGGAGAAAACTAGCGAACAGAAGCAGAAAAAACGTAAATTGCTTGGAAAACTCGATTTTAAGATAATTTATCTTGCGGTTCTAAATACGCTTATCATATACATCATAGTCTTCAGTTTATTGGGAGCTTTCACTTTTTGGCAACCAGGTGCCACTGGGCCGCAATACGTAACAATTCGCGGCATGTTTCCTGACGTGCAATTTCACGAAAGTTTTAAAATACCATATAATAATGTTCGTTACACGTTTTTGTCTCAAGGCTTCCTTACATACAAGATTGACTGCTTGGTGGATGGAACCATACGGCCCGGAGTAGCAACATTTTCATGGGCTCAAGCCGCAGCCATTCTTATCGTAGTGCTCGACGTTTGGGAGCTAGTAAAATTTTTAAGACCAAGGAAAAAAGCGGAGACCAAAACTAAAACTTAAAGCCTATATTGGCAGAGAAGCTACTCTCAGATATGCGTTTCCAACCACAGAAGCCTCATTTAACAGAATTCATCAGAAGCCACAAGAAAAGGTTTCTGAGAATTCTTGCGCTCTTAGCGACATTTGCAGTTGGCCTAATAGCTTCTTGGTTTATTTTGAAAGTGGCGTTAAACACGGAATACCCAATGTTACCGGTTTCTTCAAACAACATGTGCACTGTTCAACCTTCCTGTGATGGCTTTAAACACCCTTTTGAACACACATTGTACGTAGGGGATTTAATAATAGTTCAAGGAATTAACGTTGGAAGCGTTGAAGCCGCATATCCCAACAGTGACGTTTTGGTTTTTCACACTCCTAAGCAGAATCCTGGCCAAGAAGATGAACTAAAAATAACTAGGGTTGTAGCCAAACAAGAAGTGAAAGGCGTAGTCTATTTTAGAACAAAAAGTGATGGAACAGGAACTCACAAATGGCCTGAAATTCCAGATGTAAAAGAATGCGACTTTTGGACTGATTATCGAGAAAATTACACATTAAACGGCATGATTTCGGAAAAACTCTTGGTTGGCAAAGTTGTTTTCCGAGTTCCTTGGGTTGGACATCTTGTATTTTTTGTTTCCAGCTTTTCGGGAATGTTGATAGTAATGGTTCTCATAATTTTTCTAGTAATTGTGAAGTTTGGTATTCCGAAATCTAAGGGCAGGAAGACTGAGACTGAACCCAAGAAAAGTTTAGAAAAAGCTTTTGAAACCTAATGCTTTATAAACGATACTTAAGCATTGAGTATAAGAAGTGATGTTTCATGCCGAAGGTTAAAGCCTTAATAAACATAGAGAACGTTGTTGCCTCTGCGACGCTTAATCAGAAAGTTGACCTAAACGCTGTTGTGAAGGGTTATCCAGGCGTAGAATATCGTCCAGAACAGTTTCCAGGATTAGTATTCAGGCTTAAAAGACCGAAGACAGCTACATTGATTTTTAACTCTGGAAAAATGGTTTGCACAGGCGCAAAGTCGGAAAAGGAAGCCCGCAGAGCGGTTATGAAGGTTATTAAAGAACTGAAAAAGGGAGGAATAATCATCATTAGCAAGCCGGAATTAAAGATACAAAATATTGTTGCTTCTGCAAGTTTAGGCGGAATGATAGACTTGGAAAAGTCAGCTTATAGTCTTGGAAAAACAATGTACGAGCCCGAACAGTTTCCAGGACTGATCTACAGGATGGACGAGCCTAAGGTTGTTATACTATTGTTTGCAAGCGGGAAACTTGTCTGCACTGGAGCCAAAAAAGAACAAGACGTTTATGAGGCAGTGCATAAGCTCCATAAGATACTAGAGCAACAAAGCCTCATATTCTATGAATAACCCTTTAAATCTCAGTTTTCGGCTATTTTTGTCCCTTTTTAATCTGCTTCAAAATAGTTTTCAGCTGCTCTTCGTCTATTGTTCCCAATTCACACAGCTTATTGGCTATCTCGCTAATATTGAGCAGTGCATGCAGCTTTATCCTGCTTTTCTCAAGTTTTTCTCTTCCGCCCTCTTGCCTGTCTAGGAGCACAACTGAATCGGTGACTACTCCTCCCTCGGCCATTATGGCTTTCGCCGCTTTTTTTAGAGACAATCCTGTTGTGATTAGGTCGTCAACTAACAAAACACGCTCTCCGGGTGCAAGAACCCCTTCTATTCTTCTTTGTCTTCCATGAAGACGCGCACCTTTGCGGACATAGAGAAATGGTTTTTGTAAATTATAGGAGATCAAGGATGCAAACGGTATGCCAGCAACAGGAATTCCAGCTATTCTCTCAAATTTTTCCACACCTAATTCAGCCTTTACAAAGTCTACGTAGAAATTACAGATTTTCTTGAAAACATCCGGAAAGCTCGGCACAATTCGCAGGTCTATATAGTATGGGCTTATTTTTCCACTCGTGAGTTTGAAGGCTCCGAACTGTAGAGCCCCTATCTTGTTTAGAATCTTACAGATTTCAACTTTAACGGCTTCGCTGCCTTTATCGATAGGCAATGCTTCACGTCCTCTTAGAAACTTGGTAAATTTTCCCCACCTCCGGAATCATGCAAGTCACTCTTGGCATTTCCTCCTTCAGAAGTTCGGCGAACTTCTTTTGGTCTGCCGTTGTGCCTGTGTGGTAGGGCACTGCCACCTTTGGTTTTGTTAACTTTGCAATTTCAATGCCAGTTTCAGGCGATGCGCCAGGCGCGATCGCCCCAACAGTGCAGAAAACTACATCAAGTTTTTCTCTTTCACCTATCGTTGCCATCTCTGGAAATGGTAAACTGTCCGCAGTGTGGAAAACTTTTAAGCCGTCTTCGCTTGTTATTATAAAGGACACAGGCGTAGCTGCTGGATGATTACATTTTTCAGCCATCAGAGAAACTTCGCCGATCTTCAACTCTGAACTCTGCTGGACTTCATTCAGTTTTTCTGAAGGGATTACGTTTTGCAATCTTCTTGCAGATGTTGGGTCAGCCACAACCATGCACTGCGCTAGTTTATGGATTTCTGAAACGAGTGATTGGTCTAAATGGTCATAATGTTCATGGGTAATTAGAATTGCATCTACATTTTGTAAGTTTCTGGGTTTAACATCTACGGGGTCTATAACCAATGTTTTTGAGGGGGTTTTTATGGTTACTCCTGCATATCGGTTAAACCATACAAACAAGATTTCGTTTTTTGCGGGAGATTTTTCGATCGACATGGTCAATTCCTCACAATTAGTAATTAGTGTGTTTAGGTTTTAAAGAACTTGTGCTGTTATTTCACAATTTGGTTCTAGCAGTTTCTTAATTGATTTCATGGCTTTATTTTGATAAGGCTTAATAGTTGCTGTTTGCGTGTTTTCATATCCAAGTGATGTACAATGGTTGACATTTGGCTTCCCTACGGAAAAACAGAGGTCTGTGTGAGGGTTCCGGCGCGAAATTTTTTGGGCACAATGAAACCTAAAGAAAAATCTGGTGTGGCAGATGCGAATGCGGAGATTGAAAGAGCTTTAAAGGAACCAGTTGGTTCTAAAAGGCTAAGCGCGATTGTTAAGCCTGAAAACAAAGTGGCAATAGTTGTTGATGATGCGACTAGACCCGCACCAAGCCATCTTATGGTTCCGCCATTACTCAACGAATTAAGCATGGCAGGAGTTAAAGATGAAAACGTAACAGTTGTTTTTGGTTGTGGAACACACAGGGCTGTTACTCGGGAAGAAGCTGTTAGGCTTTTGGGTGAAGGGGTTCTTAGCCGTGTGAAAGCCGTAAGTCATGATTGTAAGGCTCAAGACCTGGTTTATGTGGGTGCAACTCAGAAACATGGAACAAAGGTTTATCTGAATCGCGTTCTTGCTGAGGCAGATGTGAGAATCCTAACTGGAGATATAGGTTTTCACTATTATGCTGGTTATGGGGGTGGTAGAAAGAGTGTTTTGCCAGCGGTCTCAGGCGAGGAAACAATAAAGCATAATCATGCCATGATTCTGCATCCAAACGCAAAAACCGGAGTTTTAGACGGAAACCCAGTTCATGAGGACATGGTTGAAGCTGCAAAATTAGCTAAGGTAGACTTCATTTTAAACGTTGTAACAAACACTAAAGGCGAAGTTGTTAAGGCTTTTGCAGGCGATTCAGAACAAGCGTTCCATGAAGGGGTCAAAATTGTTGACGAAATGTACCGCATACCCGTAGACCGCAAAGCAGACATAGTTGTTGTCAGCCCAGGTGGATATCCAGCAGACGTAAACCTTTTTCAAGCCTACAAGGGGGTTGACAGCGCCCTCGAAATCGTCAAACGAGGCGGCGTGATAATTTTGGTAGCTGAGTGTCCAGAAGGGCATGGAAACCAGGTCTTTTATGATTGGATGGTTAAGTTTAAAGATTTGAAGGCGGTTGAAAGGGAAATCAAGCGCAATTTTGTTTTGGGTGGACATAAAGCCTATTACCTTATGAAGGCCCTGCAAAGGGTTCAGATAATCCTGATTTCAGCGATGCCAGACTATTACGCCACAAACATTTTCAAATTGAAAACGGCAAGAGCGGTGAATGACGCCTTGAATGAGGCTTTTAACATCGTCGGGAAGAATGCGAAGGTTTTGGTTATGCCTTACGGAAACTTTACGCTGCCAGAAGTTAAGATAAGCGAGGAACAAACCGTTTCGGTGAGCAGTTAAATAGGAAAATTGATTAATTCTTTTCAACTTTATGCAAAAGAGCATGTGGAGACCAAAACTTGCAAAACACTTTCAAACTGCGGAAATTCACCATGGAAGACTTGCAAAGTGTTGTGCACATTAACAGTGTTTGTTTGCCAGAAAACTACACAGACTACTTTTTCATCGATTTGCATCGCAGATTTCCAGAAACCTTCATAGCCGCCGAGGAAAATGGCGAAGTCGTCGGTTACATAATGTGCCGGGTAGAATTAGGCTTATCAAACTTTGGCTTTAGCGGATTGGTTAAGAAGGGGCATATTGTTTCGGTGGCTGTTCTGCCTCCCTACAGGCGTAAGGGCATAGGGCAAGCCTTAGTCAACGAAGCCATGGAGGGTATGCGGCTGTACAATGCGAAACAATGTTTTCTGGAAGTCAGAATAACCAACACATCGGCAATTAACCTCTACAAGAAGCTAGGATTTCAAGTTACCCGCACAATCCAAGGTTATTATGTTGACGGAGAAGACGCCTACGTTATGAGTCGGGAACTCTTATTAAAACAAAAGTGAAAGTTAGATGTGTGTGTATTCTGCTTTTTCGTTCATGAAATTTATTGCTTGAAGTATGGATTTTGCAAGTCCTAGTAGGCTGAGGAGCATTGCGATAGCTAGAAATAGGCGAAGGTCAACAATCAAGTTTACATTTTGGAAGACTATGCCCAACATCCCGCCTTTCAACGACAACATCAGGTACCCAATCATAAACAAAGCCTTAGCCCCACCAAAAAAATATTGAAAAATCGTTCCGGAAGTGAGTTCACCAAGAATCATTAAGGTAATGTATACCATGACAAAAGTTTCAACTGTTTGATGCAAACCCGGAATCTTGTCAGCTGCTGGGGACAGAAACATTATCCATAAGACAAAATATAACGAGTAGAAAAGAACTCCCTTTATGGTCGCTTTCAAGGCTTTAAATGTGATTTTCCGAAGCTTCGTCCTTAGGTCGTTATTTGTTTCAACCACAGGAAATCACCAAAGTTTCATAATTGAACTTGTAGACTGATGCTGGCAAGGGAACGGAGAAACTGGTTGAGCCTTGAATAGGAATTACTTCCGCAATTGTCATGCTCACAATCTCATTGATTATCAGTTCAGTGTCATTGACAAAGTCGTTTTGGTAGCCCTGCGACAAATCATCAATATTTACTGTAACGTTATGGATTGCAGTTACCTGTTCACCTCTTCTTATAACAGGTATAAATGTGGAATTCCGTGCAATCATGATACCTTGCTTATTTAGGGTTTCAGTCGTTATGTTGAAGGAACCTATGTTGTAAAAGCCTCCGTTTGTAACCGTCACGTTCAGAGAAAAAACCACTCTGTTGTTGTCAGTTATGCTTACTTGTGGCTCGCCGAAATAAAAATGCATGTCCCTAACAGAATAAGCTGCGGAAGCAAAAAAGGCAACTAAAAATATCCAGAGAATCGTTGTAGCTACCCCTAGCATTCGAATTGGTATTCTCATGATCTCTCCTTTTCCGGCGTGTTGTGCGCAATTTTAGTGGTTGGATGATTGCTGTGAGGAGTTGTTTTTTTGTGGCTCTTTTGGCTCTGGTTGCGGTTGTGAAACTTGTTCTGGGGGTATAACGATGAATTCTGGTTCTGGTGGTTTAGCTTCTGGCTTAGTTTCTTTCTGCGGTTCGGCTTTTGCCTTTTGAGGCATTGGTTTTTGTTGTGGCATTGCTGGTGTTGGTGGTGCGGCAATCTCTAGTTTTGGTGCGTTGGCTATTATTGTTACGCCTCTTATGGTTAATAGGGAGCCTACCCAACCCATTACTCCAAGATACATTATGCGTATGCATGTTGAAATCAAAGGAGCCAATGCTTCACCAAATGTTCCCACCAAATCTCCAGAAGCCATTATCGATAGGCTTTGGGTCAGAAATCCGTATGCGCTTATGAAAGTGGCTATTAACAATGCTACACCTATCATCAGCACCGTTATTCCGGAAAGGGTTATTTTGTCTCTGAACTTTTTGAGCATGCTCTGGTCTCATTTGTAAGGATGTTAAAATGGCATATTAAATCTTCTGACATACTAAACAAAATCTAAATTAGGTATCAAAAATCAAACACAAAAATTAAGCACAAAAAAGTGGTTCAGACTAAGGTGACAATCCAAGTCTCTGGTAGATCTTCTGCTTGTTTTCCTCAACCTTCTTTTGAACATCCATGAAGATGTTATTTCCATGCGAGTCAATAGCTATAGCCAATGGTCCAAATTCCTCCACTTCGAAAACCCACAAGGCTTCAGGAGTTCCCAAATCAAGCCATTCGACACTCTTAACACTTTTTATGGCTTTTGCAGCCAATACCGCGGCTCCACCAGTGAAAGCGCCATAAACAGCACCATACTTTGCCATTGCATCCGTTGTTTTTTTACCCATTCCACCTTTGCCAATCACCACACGTACTTTGAAGTTCTTTATGAACTCGTCTTCAAAAATGTCCATCCTCGTGCTTGTTGTCGGTCCTGCGGCAACAGCAATCCATTTTTCTCCTTCCTTGCTTACCACTGGACCGCAGTGGAAAACAGCTAGTCCCTCAAGGCTTATAGGTAAGGGTTTTTTCTGCTGGAAATATTCTAGGGCTCTCCTGTGGGCTTGGTCTCTTGCTGTTACTATAGTTCCGGTTATGTAGAGTACGTCGTTCACTTTGAGTTTGCGAATCTCTTCTCCCGATATTGGTGTCTTAAGATGGTAAACAGCCATAATCTTTCACCTCACCATTTTATTTTATGAGTTAAATATTCAACGGTTCCATCTGCGCTAATCCTTGCAGAGGCTCTTCTCGCAGCCCAGCAGTTAAAGGCAACAGCCGCCGGAAATGATGCTGGATGTCTATACGCATAGTCTATGTGCACACCTAACACCGTCGTTTTTCCGCCTAACCCCATGGGTCCAATTCCAGTCATGTTCGCAGCTTCAAATATTTCCTTCTCAAGCTTAGCTATTTCCGGGTCCGGATTCGGCTCGTTTAAAGGTCTCAGAAGGACCTTTTTTGCAAGTTTCATGGAAATGTCGGCTCCTCCTCCCATCGCGATGCCCAAGATGGTTGGCGGACAGGGCTGCGCCCCAGCCTTTATCACAGCGTCAATAACGAACTTTTTCAGTCCTTTTATTCCTTCACCCGGCACAAGCATTCCCGTTAAGCAGACGTTTTCTGAGCCTCCGCCCTTTGTCATAACAGTTAATTCTACGTTGTCTCCCGGCACGATTTCCCAGTTTACGTATGGTATTAGCTTTCCAGTGTTGTCTCCGCTGTTTTTCTGGGTGAAGGGGTCAACTGCGTTTGGACGGAGAGGAACTTCCTTTGTGGCTTTTCGCGTAGCATTAATTAGTGCTTGTTCGATTTTGTCGAGGTCTTTTGCCTTGGCGCCTGCTTTAACGTAGAATATTATTGTGCCTGTGTCTTGGCAGACTGGAGCCTGATATTTTTCAGCAAGTTCAATATTGTCCAGGATTGCTTTCAGTTGTGTTTTGCCTGCCTCGCTTGTTTCTTCGGCATACGCTTTCCGCAGTGCTTGTTTAACATCTTCTGGCAAGTAGATAACAGCTTGTTTCAGAATGTTGAAGGCTACATTGTCTACATCTATTGTTTTTTCCAATGTTTTCCCCTTCGTGTTTTTTGGTTCTATGAATAATTCGTGTACTTATATCTTGTCTTGGGTTGTTTGCAAAACTTAAGATAATTTTCAACAACTAATGCTCATTGAGGAGCGTAGACTCGGCGGAAAAACAGCGCAGTATTCAGCATCTTTTTATTCATCAAGATTGTAGAGAGACTTCAATGGGGTATTGTACAATACTTAAATATCCTTTTTCGTCTCTTCTGCATATGGTGGTTATCCATGATTTCAACTGGTGAATACGCCGTAGAGTTAAGAGGAGTAGCCAAGCGCTACGCTGACATAGTAGCTGTAGATTACATAGACTTAGACGTTAAATACGGAGAAATCTTTGGTCTTCTAGGTCCAAACGGTTCAGGAAAATCCACCACTTTGAAAATGGTCTTAGGATTGGTTAAACCAGACTCTGGTTCTGTGAGGGTTTTGGGCATAAATGCTGATGATGATCCGGTGGCAGTGAAGAGACAGGTAGGATACGTTCCCGAGAGCCCCCGTCTCTACGAGTTCTTAACAGGGCTAGAATATCTCGACTTTGGTGGTGACATTTATGGGATGGGCGCCTCGGAAAAAAAGACGCGGATAGAAGAATATTTAGAGGCTTTTGATATGGAGGGAAGAGAAGGTGACATGATAAGTAGTTACTCGCAGGGAATGAAACAGAAAATTGCCCTTATTTCGGCCTTCCTTCACAAACCTAGACTTCTCATCTTGGATGAACCTCTAACAGGCTTAGATCCCAAGTCGGCTAGAATTGTTAAGGATTTGCTGCGAAAACTAGCAATTCAAGGCGTAACAACCATTTTGTCAACCCACATCCTAGAGATCGCCCAAGCAATGTCCGACCGCATAGTCATCATGTACGAAGGAAGACTGCTTGCCTTAGGTAACATAGAAGAGCTGAGACAGAAGGCGCGGTTGCCCGGGTCAGATTTAGAGGAAATCTTCCTAAAACTCACAGGAACAGAGGCCATAAGAGAGGTTGTTGAGGCGCTTTTGAAGTGAACTGGAAAAACGTTGTTAGGCTCATAGGAGTTAACATAAAATCTGGACGACTAATTAGGGGTCAAAAATTAAGAAGATACCGAGAAAGAAGGGTTTTTCAGTATTTGCTGTATGGTGGAGCCTGCGTTCTAGGATTGGTGATAGGACTCGCTGTCGGAAACTTCTATATATGGTTGCCTGACTCAGAGCTCAAAAGCTTGTTCTACCAGAATGCACGCTACCTTTTCGCATCACTCCCCACTTTGATCCTAATTTACAGTTTAGTAATCACAATGATGGGTCAGATTCAACAGATGGGAGTTAGATCTTCTATTCAACTTCCTTACTGGCTGCCCATTACTTGGGAGGAGCATACCTTAGCCTCCACCTTGGCTCACCTTATTGGTCTCCCTTCAGCTTCCATCATACTATTCAGCTCAGCCATAGCGGTCTTCTCAATTTATTTGGGACAGTTGCCTCTCGCTACTTTAACGATTTTCGCTTTATTAGCTAGCGCCTTCCTAGCTAGCATAACCACTGAGATTTTCAGAGTCTTACAGGTGAGGCTTATAGGAGCCATCTACAAGTCATCTGGAAAGGCGGCTGTTTGGGTGAGATTCCTTGGTTCTCTATTATTTCTGACCGCTTTCTACATGGTTTGGTTTTTCCTGACATCTGGCGGTGGCACCATAGCCTTCATTGAAGCGGTTACTGGCACTCAGAACACTGTTTGGTTCCTTCCTTATGTCTGGTTAGGCATTGCCTTGGCTTCTTTTATAGGCGGACTGCTAGTGCAAACCATTATTTTTTCGCTGGCTTCCATTCTTTTTATTTTAGCCCTCTTCTACGTGGCGGTTAGATTGAACGCCAAATTCGCGTTGTATGAACCGCCGGCAATAACCGTCTCTAAAGGAGCTTATGTTCCAAAGGCTGGTCTCTTGGGAAAGGTTGGTTTTTCCTCCCTAGAGGCTGCTGTCATAAAGAAAGATTTTAAAGCTTTCACGAGACGACGGGAGCTCATGTACATTTTCATACTGCCCATTGTTTTCATACTTATGCCCATGATACAAATGTTGGGCAGTTCAAAGCCGCTGGAATCTTCACCGTTCCTATATGCTTGGATGCTCATTGTACCGGGAGCGTTTGTGGCTGTAATGTTAGGAGAAATGATTATCGGAGAGGAAGGCTCTTCCGTGTGGCTATTATTTTCTTCGCCTCTTACTGCACGCAGCCTAGTCAAGTGCAAGTACGTGTTTATCTGTATCTTTTCATGCATAATAACGCTGGTATGTGGTCTTGTCGGATTTCTAATCGCCCGTCCATCACTATACCTAGCTCTTGGATTATTAATAGAATCATTTTTGCTAATACTCGCTTTAGGCATGGTTTCTCTCAGAGCAGGAATAATAGGGGCAGACTTCGCCGAAATTCCAAGACCAAGGATGATTAGGCCGTTGACGGCTTTAGTCAACGGGCTTTTATGCATGGTCCTAGCGTTGGTCATACTCTCTCCCCTTATTCCATATGTAGTTACAGTCATGAATCTTTCTGCTTTCATCCCTGTACCAAAAATAGATCTCTATGTCGCAGTTTCCATAAGTGCTGTGATAGCTGTTGTTATAACCTTCGTATTCTATAGAATATCCCTCAAAAATGCGGAAGAATTCTTGAAAAAAGCTGAACTTTAAATGTAAATCGAACAATCGTGATTTGTCAGTCTATTCTTTTTGTGACATCTGACTTTACGAGTTTAATAACCGCTACTAGAATGAAAGTGATTGAATAAATCGCTATGATAGTGGCTGCAAGTTGAATGTCCCCGCCTGATAGAGATACGAAGGGACTCTCCGACGCAGTCATGAGTCTGGAGGCTACGAAGCTTGGGAAGTTTGCGCTCCAGTTAGGAAGCCACTTACTGATTTCGAGGTAAAGTTGCTCTCGAGTGAGGATGCTCATTGTTGACAGAACACCGCTTATGATACTTGAGGCTACAAGTATGCCAATAGCAGTTAGCATAGAAAGGGTGGTTCTTCTGATGACTTCGCTAAACATGAAGGACATGGAGAAGAAGACCATGCTAGAGTATAGGAGAGCAAAGAAAATAACAGGAGCAAAATAGACGGAGTCTTGTGGCCCAAAGAACCCGTAAGCCAACGTGACCCCCAGAATCGTTGTTAGGGCTATCACAAAGCCAAGAAGGGATAACCCACCTAAGAACTTTCCAGTCATATATTCAATCCTAGTCATGGGCTTCGATAATAGAATGTCAGCAGTTCCTCGCTCATATTCTTCAGACATGGAGCCTCCGGCGATTATGATGGCAATGAGGGGGATGAACAACCCTTGAGGACTCAATACACCAACAAGCCACATAGTGGGCTTAACTTTTTCTAAGGCTGGCCCCATGACATCAAAGCCTGGAGGAGGGTTCGTGAAAAAATAGTGGAACAACGCAAAAACTCCGATCTGGAGCGCAAAAGCCAAGATCAACAAAATTAAGACTTTTTTCTTGGCCAAAGCTCTTCTCCACTCGTAGCCCATAATAGTTGCGATTCTCTGAAGGACATTCATATTATTGACCCCTTTTTAGAGCGCGGAGATAGGCATCTTCTAACGTTATCTTATGAAGGTTTAAACTGAGCAGAACGCCTTTTTGTTTGAAGATTTCTGATGAGACCTCTCCTCTCAGATCCTTCTTCTCCTTAAGCTCTATACTTAGCTTGTTTCCCTCTACCTTCACATCCTCCACAAACTCAAGCTTTTTGAGACTTGAGACTATGTTTTCGGTTACCTTTTCCAACTCAGCCTCTACAACCCATTGCTTAGTGAAGGCTTCCAAAAGCTCTTCAATTAAACCCGTGAAAACAATTTTTCCCTTATTTATCATTCCAACGTGAGTGCAGATTCGTTGAGCCTCGTCTAGAAGGTGGGACGATATGAAGATGGTTTTGCCTTCTTTTGAGAGGTTCGTGAAAAGGCTTCTGAAATGGGCAGTGGCCTCTGGATCCATGCCTATTGTTGGCTCATCCATAACGAGAACCATGGGATCACCGATGAGGGTTAGAGCCACAGACAACCTCTGAACCATCCCCTTACTGTAGTTTCCAATTTTCTTCTCTCCCCATTCTTTTAAACCAACAAGGTCTAGGAGTTGCTTAATCCTTTCCTTCCTGACTTGAGTAGACAACCCAAACATCTTTCCCATAAAGTCAAGCAATTGCTCTCCGGTGAAGAAAGTTTGAAGGGTTGGCAGTTCCGGGGCGTATCCAACGATTTGAAGCGCTTGAACCGGATCTTTTGATGGATTGACGCCTGCTATTTGAACCTCGCCTTGATCTGGTTTAAGTAGGCCTAGTATGGTTCTTATGGTGGTTGTTTTTCCCGCTCCGTTCGGGCCTAGATAGCCGTATACCCAGCCTTTGTCCACTGCGAAGGAAACCGAGTCTAGAGCTTTGAAGTTTCCATAATGCTTGGTTAGGTTTGAAACCTTTATGACTGGTTGAGACGTCAAGGCACTCACCGGCGCGTTTCGAACATGTCTTGCGTGAGATCTACAACATATTTAAGAGTTTGGGCTTTTCTAGTTTTCACTTTAACTTATCTCTCCATGGACTAGACATTATTGTGCTTCGTGTGTTTTAAATATGGCTTGCCTCAACTGTTTCAGTGAGTTGCGAAATAAGGGGAAATGGCTTGATGACTGAGGAAGAGGAGAAGGAAGGCGAAGGCGCAGTTAAAAAGAAGTTTGAGTTTTTAGAGGACTTGCCTGGTATTGGTCCGGCCACTGCTCAGAAACTGCGAGAGTTGGGTTTTCACACTGTTGAGTCTTTGGCTATGGCTACCGCCCGCGAGTTGGAACCCGCTGGCATAAGCGAGAAGAAAGCCTTTGCTATCATTGATGCTGCCCGTTCTTCTATAAGCGTTTCTTTTGTTCGGGCGGATGAGCTTCTCAAGATGCGTGAGAGTGTTTTGCGTTTGACAACTGGTAGTAAATCTCTGGATAGGATTCTCGATGGTGGGTTGGAAACGCAGACTATAACTGAGTTTTATGGCGAGTATGGCAGTGGAAAAAGCCAGATTTGTCATCAGTTGTGCGTGAATGTTCAGTTGCCTCCCGAAAAGGGCGGGCTTAACGGTGCAGCGCTGTATGTTGATACTGAGAACACTTTTAGGACTGAGCGGATTGTGCAGATGGCTAGAAATTTGGGGTTTGACCCTGAGCAGGTTGCTAAGAACATTATTTACGCTGAGGCGTACACTTCTGATCATCAAATGTTTCTTTTGGATAATGCCGATGAGGTGATTAAGGAAAACAACGTAAAGCTGATTATTGTTGATTCTTTGACTTCGCATTTTAGGAGTGAGTATATTGGGCGTGAGACGCTGGCTCCTAGGCAGCAGAAATTGAACAAGCATATGCATAAGCTTATTCGTTTAGCTAGGGCTTTCAACGCTGTGGCTGTTGTGACGAATCAGGTTATGGCTAAGCCAGACGTGTTTTTCGGGGATGCTGTCCACCCTATTGGCGGGCACATTGTTGGGCATACTAGTCACACGCGTGTTTATCTGCGGAGGGCTGCTCATGGTCCTGTACGGATTGCGCGTTTGGTTTCTAGTCCGTATTTGCCTGAGGGGGAGGAAATATTTAAAATAACTGAGAACGGCATAGAGGATGTTTCCGAAGAGGAGAAAACGAGGTCTCGTGGGCGTTAAAGATGCCTGTTCCTTCAGCCTTGGTTACACGCTTCTTTCAGCTTTTGGTTAGTAGGCAGTTTTCAGAAGCTGAGCGGGAACTGGAGAGGGTTAAGCAGAAAATGCACAAAACTGAGTGGAACCGAGGCTATTTTAGGGGTTTGTATGGGATGTTGCTTACGCGGCGGTCGAACAATAATGACTCGTATGCTTTTTTCTCGAAATTAGATTTCAATGATAGGGCGGCTTTGCTGGGTTACAGGCGGGAGTTTTTGGGTCACGTGAAGAATAGGCTTAACGGAGACTTTGATCGTGGGTTTTTCTCTGCTTGGGCTGATTGTATGCGTGTGCTCAGCAGGATAAACATTGAAAGTAATCCTAAAGTGAATGATGCGGCACCTAAGACACTTGAGTCTGATAAAGGCCAAGCAACTATGGAGAAGTTTCTTTAGAGGAAAACTTAGACTGAAAGCTAGGCGCCGACTAATGTGTATAGCAAAATCCAAAAGACTATCCATGTGAGAAAGTATATGCCTATTCCTGTTGTGAAGAGCTTGCTTCTTTTTTCCAATTGAGGCATGAATTTGAGCTTTGTGATGTAGTAGGATATTAGGTATGTGATTATTGCTAGGGATAAACCGTTCAGGACTTTTGTATAGGATTCTGTTTGTCTAGATATTGTTCCTGTTGCTATGCCGAAGCCTGTGCATATGAAGGCTGCTATTATGCCTAATGCGAACTTCAGCCAGTATATTTTAGTTAATAGCTTCATTGTCTTTCAGCGTCTTTGCATTTTATATTTTGGATCATGATTTAAAGCTGCCTATTTATAGTTTAATGGTTATACATTTTTGGATGTGAAATGTGTTGTTGAGGAAGAAAGAGTTTACGAGTTTTGATGTGGCTGCCGTTGTCCGCGAGTTGAAAGAGACTATTCTGGATTCTCGTGTTAGCAACGTTTATCAGCTGGAAGGCAAGACTCTGCTTTTAAAGTTGCATAAGCCCGACAAGCCCGGTTTTCGTTTGGTTTTGGAAGCCGGTAAGCGGCTTCATTTAACTTCTTATGTCATGGAGAAGCCTTTGGTTCCGCCAGCTTTTTGTATGGCTTTAAGGAAATATTTGCGGAATAGCTGGTTAACAAACATCGAGCAGTACGAATTTGAAAGGGTTGTGCTTTTCTCATTTAGGACTAAAACCGGCGGGTTGCGGCTTGTTTCGGAGCTTTTCGGCGAAGGCAACACCATTCTAGTTGGTGAAAAAGGAGAGATTTTGCATGCTTTGACTTACAAGCGGATGCGAGACCGCACCATTCTTCGAGGGGAGGTTTTCCGTTTCGCTCCTCCAAGTGGAAGAAATCCGTTTAAGGTTAGCAGAGAAGAATTATTAGAAGAGTTGAGGAATTCTGGCGATGTTGAGGTTGTGCGGATTCTCGCAAAGTCTTTGAGCATTGGTGGCATTCACGCCGAAGAAGTTTTGCTCAGGGCTGGAATAGACAAGAAGAAACCCTGCAAGGCGTTAAGTGGTTCTGAGGTTGATGCCGTTTTTGACGGTTTGCAGAGTTTGCTTTCTCAGGTTGCAGGCGGTAAATTGGAGCCATGTGTTGTTCTAGACGAGAGTGGTAGGCTCCTTGATGTTGCGCCTTTCAGGCTTAAGCTTTACGAAGATCTTAATTGTCAGCCTCATGGAAGTTTTAACGAGGCTTTAGACGAGTTTTATGTCAGAATTTCTGCAGTCGAAAAGGCAACGGCTGGCTTGAAAATTGAAGAGTTAACGCGGGAAGCTGAAAGGCTTAAACGGATTATTGAAAGTCAGGAGAAAACCTTGGCGGAGACAGAAACTAAAGCAGAAAAGGATAAGAAAATCGGAGACGCAATTTATGCGCGCAGCGGCGAGCTCCAGAATCTCTTGGATAGATTTTCGGCTGAGAAAAAAGGCGGAGAAAGATGGAATGAAATTATTTCAGAGATTTCGGCTGAGGAACAGGCTGGTTTGAAGCCATGTGTGTTTTTTGAGTCTTTTGATGCCAAAGGTTTGGTAGTTAATGTTTGTGTGGATGGTTTGCGGTTTGGTTTGAATTTGCGCGTGGGATTGTTTGATAATGCTGGGCTTTTTTATGAGAGAGGGAAGCGTTTTAGGCAGAAGATGGAAGGCGCAAAGGCTGCTTTAGATGAAACCAGTAGAAAGCTGATGGAAGTTGAAGCTAAGATTAGAGAGGCTGAAGCTTTAGAACGTGTTAAACCGTCCAAAGCTATGGAAGAACTTGTTAAGCGCAAACTTAAGCGCAAGCAGTGGTTTGAAAAGTTTAGGTGGTTTGTTTCGTCTGAAGGGTTTTTGGTTGTTGCCGGCAAGGATGCGGTTAGTAATGAAGTTCTGGTCAAGAAGTATGCTGAAACTGATGACGTTGTTTTTCACGCAGACATTGCAGGTGCACCATTTGTTGTAGTTAAGACCAGCGGCAAAGCGCCTAGCGAGCAGGTTCTGCGAGAAGCTGGAGAGTTTGCTGCAGCCTTTTCTAGAGGTTGGCGAGAAGGCTTTGGAAGCGTTGACGTTTATTGGGTTAATCCGGAACAACTGAGCAAGGGCGGACCTTCCGGCGAATACGTGCCGCATGGAGCTTTTGTTGTTAGTGGTAAGCGCAATTGGATGCGTGGGGTTCCGCTTAGAATAGCTGTTGGCGTTGTTGTTGAAGAAAATGGCGAGATTATGTTTGTTGGTGGACCGGTTGAATCTGTTAAAGCCAAAACGAATGTCTATACAGTCGTTGTGTCAGGAGACTTGGCTGGCAAAGAACTCTATAAGCGGGTTTTAGGTGCTTTAGGTGCAAAAATGCCCAAAGAGTTAAGGGAAAGAGTCTGGAAGACTTCCACCGAAGAGATTAGAGAATTCATTCCTTACAGTAAGGGCAGAATATTAAACGAATAGCTTTGTTACAGCGCACTCATAGTCCACAGAAGAAGCCGCAATAACGGCAAGTAGAAAACAAACCCCCGTTAATCATGAACAAAGATTACGTAAGAAGCTTAGTCGTAAGAATATACCAGTTAAGATTAATGAATTAAGGGATTATTATGCTACATTCTTATTAAATCATGGAATACTACAGCCTGAAATAGATTTACTGCAAGGTAGAATATCACCATCAATATTCATCAAACATTATTGGAGTCCTAAACTAACAGAACTTAAAGATGGAATATTCAAAGCATTGACGGAACTAGAACAATCAATAAACAACTAACCATCTTTTTCTATTTTTGTAGATATACTAGGAAGCTTTTTCAATTCTGAATTGCTAAGTTTTAAGCCTAAATCTGCTCATTCTATTCTTTTAGGTGACAGAAATGCTGGATATACCATCTATCTCAGCAATAGTTGCAGCTATAGGCGTGATAATAGGTGTTGTCTTTGCTGTCTTGCAACTGAGAGATTTGGTGAAAACGAGACAGACAGACCTTATAATGAGGTTATATTCACGTTTCGGCAGTGAAGGATTTCAGAAGACGTATGAAAAAATATTGGTGGGAGATTTCAGAAGTCTCCATGACTATAGAGAGAAATATGGTATGGCAGGGTGGGTCACAGTTGGTACATTCTTTGAGGGCATAGGCGTTCTCCTATATAGAAAACTCATAGACATTGGTTTAGTTGATGACCTCTTTACTTCACCAACCAAGATGGCATGGAACAGAATGAAGGACAGCATAATTGAAGCCAGAAAAGAGTATGGTCAGCCGACAATATTCGAGTGGTTTGAATACCTTGCTAATGAAATGAAGAAAAGAGAACAACAACTAGCAAAAACCCAATAATAAGCTCTATCTTTTTCTATTTTCGAATTCACAAACATTCTATAGACTTCATAAAAGAAACATTCACAGATGCTCTTCGATAGAGACATCTTTTGTTGTTTATGCTAGGTATTCGTATTCAATGAAGACAAATTTAGACAAAGTATATGTTAGCCCTCGGTTTCCTTCTCCTCTGTTTCGTCAGTAAAGAGTTCTTCGATCGGAAAGTATTCTTCTTCTCCCCTGATGTATTTGACAGAAACTTTGATTACTTTTACCAGGATGTATATTGACAATATTGTTGTGATTATTAATCCAAAAAATGAGACTAAAGTCCATAACTCTGGTGGAATGAAGCCCCTAAGTAGCTCAACAAGAAAGGTTACCCATAGACTCCCTATTATGCCCAGTACTGCTCCAAACACCACACCTAGTAGGAGGAAACCTAGCTCTTTTGCTTCTTTTGTTTTAAGTGGTTTAGTTGTCGCCAATTACAACCCTCTCGCTTAATACATATTATTTCATTTTTATTAATAACTTAAGCAGAAATCTTCTATAAGCAAGTACAATATTCCTTATGAAACCTAGCTTCCTTTTCTCTCTCTTTCGCTAGTTTTGTTTCATTGGGTTTTATAAATTGCGGTTATACTCAATTCGTTGGACTGTTTTTATTACTTAGGGAAAGCCTTGTACACTCTGCCTTCTCTTTCCTCCAAGAAAGTAAGATAAGCGTAAGGTCCCAGTATTCCAAGTTTGTATTTGCCATTGCTATTAATTGAGTTCTTTATCATTTTTACAGCATCTTCAGTATAGCCTCCAAGCGACATAAAATACACATTGTTCAGGGATTCTCCATAATCGCCTCTTAGAAGGTCTTCAACTTCTTTAAGCCATTTAGTGATATGGTCTTTTGTAGAAGCTCCAATTCTTGCTTTGCTTTCTCCTATGGCTATCAGATTCTCTTTCTTATCATACCCTAAAACATCAATTTCATGTATAGCTTTTGATACTCCTACAAGTTTCTTACGAAAATCAACTTTTGAAATTTCTCTATTTCGTTTCATAACAAAATCTGCCAGTCGAAGTTCTAGAAACTTACCAGACCTGTCAACTTCATGTTTAACAAACGCTTTGTGAAGAACTTCTAATGCTTTATCATTCATGCTCTCATAAATCTTTAAAAGAGAACCTCTTGTCTTAATGGGTGAACGTGTTTTTTGAGCTACATGTTCAAGTATCGGCATTGGAATTTTATGCTCTTTAAGTTCAAAAACTAGTCTAATTCTCTTCGATGAGCTCATTAATGCATCATCTTTTCTTGGCTAAATATTAGCTATGTAAGATAATATAAGGTTTTTTAGAAGACTTCCCGATTATGTGAACTTCTGGTTCTATGAGACATCACCTTTTGTCAGCAAGATAATCTTGTTAAAAACATCAATGATTAACCTATTTTTATGAAGGATATACACCTACACATACACCAATAACATTCTCCGTAAAGGTTATTTCTCGATTAAACTATTTTAGATTGGGAGAAAGGAAATTGCTGAGGAGAATAGTTTCTGGAATAATGCTAACATTGCTGTTGATGGGCATGTTAACATTGACATTCAACATTCAAATAGCCAAAGCAGAAAACCCTCCCGAAGGTGAGCCCACTGTAGAATCTATAGATTTTAACAATGGGACTAAGCAGATGATAATTGATTATGGAAATGGAACACAGGACTATGTCACAGAGACATTCATAAAGAAAACTGCAGAGCTTCAAATCCCCAATAGCACAGAAAACCAATTGCTGTCAACCGGCTTGCCTACTTCGATGAAAGAGTCTACCGACTACGTCAATACAACTCAAACAGTAATGATGGAACAAGAAGTATTATTGGGCTTCACCTATACTATAGCAAAAGAACGTTATGTCCTTTTCGATATTTGGACCTTAGTCGCATATGCAAGAGCTGGAATAGAAGTTGATGTTCAATTTGGATTAAGGCTTCCAATTAACATAACAATAGAATATCCGGAACAAATGACTGTTGGGAATAACTATACATTTTATGCAGCATTGACTCCTATTGATAAACCCGATTTCAACGAGCTATTGTTTAAATTTAAAGCATACATATGGGCTGAGGCAGGCATATGGTTTCCATTCATAGGATGGAAAAGTTACAAGGCAACTTACGGACCGAATATTGATGAATCAAGGAGCTTTCAAACACCATTAGGACCGGAAGCTGAAGCTCCTCTTCCTAGCATAGAAATCAAAATATTTGATTCGGCATGGGTCATTGACTTCTCCTTAGTTAAAGTCTACCTAACAATAGAGCCTGCATTTGGGTCGGAAAAGATTACAGGAAAAGCAACTGCTATGGGCGATGCATGTGTAGTTGAAGGAAACAATCTCACATGGTCTATACCAAATCAACGTTTAAACTTTACAGTAAACACTAATGATTATGATCCGACAACTGATTATACCAAAATTCGGCTTTCAGACTTTAGATATTACTTTACCATTTTTAAGTTGCATGTTGGACTTCTTTTTGACTTTGACAGCTGGATTGATTGGTTAACTGGCGACCCACGCATTAGGGTTGCAACAATAGACATGAGCTGGCTTATAGAGAAGTTAGGGTCTCCTTACTTACCAGTACATCCCGGATATCCAAGAAGCGTGTATATCACTATATATGTGGAAAGGGTTATACCACCAATTGAAGAAATACAACCGAGAGATGTCACATTGCTTTATGGCACAGCATACCCCAACGTTGTCTATGCTGGACGAACTGTTAACATAACAGTTGTGGCCACAGATCTGGGAAATGTAACTGAAAGCTTCAATGTTACTGTTCGCTATGGCAACATAACTATTGAAACGCAATTTATCAACGAGTTGACACCAGGTGAGAATATTACTTTGATATTTTCATGGAATACGACAGGTTTACCAGAATGTCACACGTATACTGTTTTGGCAGAAGCCAGTACGGTTCCTAACGAAATCGATAAGGATGACAACATTCTTGTCATAGATACAGTCAAAATCAAAATGTTTGGTGACATAAATGGTGATGATATGGTTGACATGAAGGATATAGGACTTGCAGCTCAGGCTTTTGGATCATACCCAGGTGATCCGGAATGGTATTCTGAAGCTGATGGAAATGGAGATAACATGATCGACCTGAGAGACATAGGTATAGCATGTGTCAACTTCATGAAAAGCTATGAATAGTAATACATGTAACTCCATTCCAAAATGACCTAGTCACTTTACCCTAGTCAATCTATCAGGACCACACTTCATATAATAAAAACTAAATCTCCTATTAGCTCTAATTAATTTAATCTAGTTTCTATGATTATGATTTACGCTATTGATTGACTGTTAACAATTCTAAAATTAGAGATTAATCCATTCTTTTTTGATGAGAAGAATGGGAAATATTTACTACTCGGTAGAGAGAGTAAAAAGTAAGGCTAGAAAAGGTGTTCTGACGTTCTTCAGATACTGTCCATTATGCTATATGGGAAATGCAATTAGATGTAAATTCTCCACCTTCATTGGAAAAGACCGTGCAATATGTTCAAGATGTGGTGCTGAATGGCATATTAATTATGGGTTAACTGGTTTTAAATGGGCTAAGCTTGAAAAAGAAAGCCATGACGGAAAAGGTAGAGAGTATCTTGGAAAAGAACTTAAACCAGAGTTCTGGGCTAGACTTGCTTTTGAAGGACGTGCAAGCTTAGAAGAAAAACGTAGAGTGGTAAAAGAAAGAGAAATCATTAAAGAAATCGTGAAGATTAGATGTCCGTTCTGTCAGAATTTGTACAATGAATTGTACGACAAATGTCCTCATTGTGGAGGACATAGAAGGTAAATCACCCATCTAAAAATGACCTAGTCAAACTGTAACCCAGTCAATTCACTATTAAAACCATATATTGCAACAACAAAAATAAAATCTCTTATTTCCTAGCTCTAAATAACTAAATCTACTTATTATTGGTCTGTAGTATGATACTTACATGCTAATCTTCCTTATTTAGAAAGATTATCTTACGAGTAAGTATTAAAACGAATGTTATGCAACTACGTAATTTACACAGATATAAGCTATAAGCATCAGACATATTTGAAGCCAAATAGAGGGGCCTACAACCATTGCACACGCACACACAAACATTCACATCCGAAGCCTACTACAAAGAACAACAATTATGAGAAAGCCTATGACAGCTCCAGGCAATAAACTGCCCATAATCTCCCAAAACACCCGCGCTTCCATCATTTCGTTATCTGACACATCTTGGTCCTCTTAGCTGATAAATAACCAGCGCCAATATCTACAGTTGTTGTATACTCATGATGCACAGACGTCAGAAGGATGTGAAATGAAATAAAGCTTCTTACTATCCTAATAATACTTACTTCACTAAAACAAAAGAAAGAATAGGATAGATTTCTAGTTAGCGCGCTTTCTTACTCGTGTATACTGATGAGGCTGTAGGGGATGAAAACTCCTTTACAGTCCGAACAAACGTAAACGCCATGTTTTTTCTCCTTCATTTCGCCCCCGCATGACGGACATTTTGGCATCATTTCACCTCTTTTTGCTTTACTGGACGTTCTTTCTGATATACCTTACCGCGCCGGTCACGTAAGGTTAAAGAAAAACTACTCAAGAAAAGAAACAAAAGGAAGAGAAGGAATAGTCAAAGCAAAAGAAAGTTCTGAAATCTGCAACCAACTCATGCCTCGAAGTCTAATGCAACCTGTATAAGGAATAGCCTCTCGTAGAGACCTGGGAAAAGTCAAGTTTTAATGATGATTGGGCTTTCGACGTTTGGCGATGGCTGTTCCTTGCCTTTCTCCTCCAGTCGGCGTTGCATAGGCTTTACATAGGAGGTGATCCGGCCGCAGGTTCCCCTACGGCCACCTTGTTACGACTTTTCCCCCCTCACGAAACCTGGATTCGACGCAGCCAAGGAAGACCACGCCTCACCCGGGAGTCGCTCGGGTGGAACGACGGGCGGTGTGTGCAAGGAGCAGGGACGTATTCACCGCGCGATAGTGACGCGCGATTACTAGGGATTCCATGTTCACGAGGGTGAGTTTCAACCCTCGATCCCAACT